>OGHH01001824.1_pt1 | contig 13866 bp, 10 predicted proteins | sample 1571471 | NCBI WGS metagenome assembly OGHH01 (sample SAMEA2581936, study PRJEB24529) | metagenome | biome: Human gut stool | place: China | collected 2011
GGATTCGAACCTTGAAATGACGGAGTCAGAGTCCGTTGCCTTACCATTTGGCGATGGGCCAATGTGTTGTCTCAACAAAAGATATTATACACATGTGGTTATATAGTGTCAAGCATTTTTTTATTTTAATTGAATATAAATTCTGCTTGTCCTGCTAAAATGTGAGCTCCGGCTAATTTTTAAACAGCAACACCTCGCCATCATATTCAGCAAATGTCACCTCATCGCCCCACTCAAGCTTTGCCGTGCCGTTTGTCTGCTCTATGATTGTTTTCTCTATGCGTTTTTTATTATTTTCCGGGATAACAGCTTTCACGAGCACATCCGCCTCATACGCTGTGTCCATCACCGTAATCTTCTCCTGTGCAAACAGATACTGAAGTCTTCCGATTCCGGTATAGTCCGTCCTGATAAACAGTACTGCACCATCCTTCTTCTCTATTATCTCACTTGCCGAAAGCCCTGCCTTTGTGGCTTGCTGATACGCACGCACCAGTCCGCCTGTGCCAAGCAGCACCCCACCGAAGTATCTCGTTACAACAACAGCGGCATTGTGGATATTTTCCTTAAGGAGTACATCAAGCATAGGACGACCTGCGGTGCCTGCAGGCTCCCCGTCATCCGAGCATCTGGTCAGCTCCTGTCTCTTTCCTATAACAAAGGCACTGCAGTTGTGCCTTGCATCCCAGTATTTCTTTTTCGTCTCATTGATGAATCTTACAGCCTCATCCTCAGACTCTACCGGCCTTACGGTTGCTATAAACCTCGATTTCTTCTCTGTTATCTCACCCTGTCCGCCCTTGTACACGTACAGGCTTATAGTATTCTCTGACATAGATATTCTTTCCATCCTGATATTGCCTGATTACACTCATGCATCTTAAAGACACTTTTATTGAGCTGTAATTGTTACTTGTATTATATAATATGAAAACCAATCTGTAAATTGCATTTAAATGCTATATTTGATATAATAATGTATACTGTTTATTTTCTAATCACAGTATATACAAACAAGATTACAAATCTTTATAATGACAAGGAGGCCTATATATGAATTACGGCAAAAAAGCTACAATGCAGCTGCTCCGGAAATATGACAATAAGAGCTCTAAGGTCAAAAACAAGTTCAAGCTCATTGTTCTAAAGATTCTTCTGGTTGTAGTAATTGTAGCAGGCGCAGCCGGCATCAGTTCAGGAATCGGTGTCATGAAGGGAATCATTGATTCCGCACCTGACATATCAAAGATCGATGTCACTCCTACCGGCTACTCAACTACCGTTCTGGCGGCAAACGGAGAAGAAACCGCCACACTCGTAGGTCAGGGGGCAAACAGGCAGTATGTCACCATCGATGAGATTCCGCTGGACCTGCAGCATGCTTTTGTTGCAATCGAGGATGAACGCTTTTACGACCACAACGGCATCGACCTGCATGGTATCGGAAGAGCCTTTATCTCCGGTCTGTCAAAGGGCAGATTCAGTGAGGGAGCCAGCACGATAACACAGCAGCTCATCAAGAACAACGTACTGACAAGCTGGACAAGCGAGACTTCCTTCGTAGAAAAGCTTCAGAGAAAGATTCAGGAGCAGTATCTTGCCCTTGAGCTTGAAAAGCAGGTAAAAGACAAGGACTGGATTCTTGAAAACTACATGAATTCGGTCAATCTGGGGGCAAATACCCTCGGTGTGCAGGCCGCATCCAAGAAGTACTTTAACAAGGATGTCTCAGAACTCACGCTTTCCGAAGCATCTGTCATCGCAGGTATCACTCAGAATCCATCCGGTTACAACCCTATCACACACCCTGACAAGAATGCCAAGAGACGTGAAAAGGTGTTAAATAACATGAAGGATCAGGGCTATATCTCCAAGGCGCAATATGATGAGGCCATGGCCGATGATGTCTACTCAAGAATTGCTGAGTACAACACCACAAGCTCAGGCTCTGTGAACACATACTTTATTGATGCGCTCATCGACAACGTGTTCGACGATCTCACAGCCGCCGGTTACTCTGAGACAGAAGCCTACAAGCTGATTTACAAGGGTGGACTGACTATCAAATCGACCCAGGACCTTACTATGCAGACTATATGTGACGAGGAGGCAAACAATCCATCCAACTATCCGTCCGATGCAAAGTATTCGTTCCAGCTTTCCTTCGAAGTAAAAAAGGCAGACGGTTCGTACAAGACCTACACGAACCAGACCATGCTCTCTTTTTATAAGAAGAAAACCAACAATGATGATTTCAGCATCAACTACTCAAGCCCTGATGAATGCAATGCAGCTATTGCACAGTACGAGCAGGATGTACTTGAGGAGGGCGATTCAATTGTGGAGGGTTCTGAAGCTGTCAATATCACGCTGGAGCCGCAGGTTGCCATGACAGTCATCGACCAGAGCACCGGTGAAGTAAAGGCACTGGTAGGCGGTCGCGGTGACAAATCCGGCAACAGAACATGGAACAGAGCCACAGATACATGCAGACAGCCCGGCTCTACCTTCAAGATAATCGGCTGCTATGCTGCTGCTCTCGATGCAGGCGGCAAAACACTTGCATCCGTGCAGGATGATGCACCGTTTACAGTAGGTTCGAAAACCTTTAACAACTATGACAAATCTTTCGGAGGCTTTACCTCCATCCGATGGGCAATAACAAAGTCCATCAATATTGTAACAGTCAAAACCTTACAGGATATCGGGGTTGAGCTCGGTTACAAATATGCAGAGGATTTCGGTATTTCAACTCTCACCGATTCCGACAAAAACCTGTCACTGGCGCTCGGCGGACTGACAAAGGGTGTCACAAACCTTGAGCTCACAGGTGCATATGCTACTATAGCCAACGGCGGAGTATACTTAGAGCCAAAGTTCTACACTCAGGTTCTTGACCACGATGGCAATGTATTACTTGACAAGACCACTACACAGGACACACGTACTGTAATCAAGGATACTACGGCATGGCTTCTTACAGATGCCATGAAGGATGTTCTGACACAGGGAACCGGAAAGCTGGCGCGCTTTGACAGCCAGATAGCCCAGGCGGGCAAATCCGGTACCACAACCAGCAACCGCGACTGCCTGTGGGCAGGCTACACACCATACTACACATGTGTCGTATGGGGCGGCTATGATGACAACTCAAAACAGTCCGGCAAGCTCACATCCTACCCTAAGAATATATGGAGGAATGCCATGAGCAGAATCCATGAAGGACTAGAAACCAAAGACTTTGTACAGCCGGATGGTATAACAAATACCACGGTATGCAGCAAATCAGGGCTTGTTCCTTTAGAGGGAACATGTGACAATGATCCTCGAGGATCAATGCTGACAACCGAATATTTTGATACGGACACTGTGCCGACAGACAGCTGCGACCATCATGTTGCACTTGAGATTTGTGCCGATTCGGGAGCAATTGCCGGTCCGTATTGTCCGAATAAAACATCAAAGGTATTTATAACAGGCGCTGTATCAGGCAGCCCTGAGTATGAATTCATGGCAGATGATACGTTCATGAATACCGTATGTACATTACATGATGCAACATCACTGATTAACAGCTTACCAACCACCACGGATCCTACCAATTCCGGTGCTACACCGGGCAGTACTGACGGCACTGCGGCCGGAGCACAGACAGGTGAGGCTGGAACTGGTACCGGTGCTGGCTCAGGCGCTGGTATTGGCACTGGCGGTTCCGGAGCCGGTGCTTCCGGTACCGGTGGCTCCGGTTCAGGTGGTACTGATACCGGCAGCTCCGGTTCATCCGGTAACACTCATCGTTAACCATTACGATTCATAACTTAAATATCTAAAACAAAAACCCCCAAGGATTATATCCTCGGGGGTTTTTGTTGATGTATATATGCTAAGGGGATTAGATAATAATTTGCATTACTCTACATCCTGTAATGCCTCAATTCCTTCCTCGCCTGTACGAACCTTGACAACCTGTGCCACGTCGTAAACGAAGATCTTGCCATCTCCGATATGTCCGGTGTAAAGAGTCTTCTTAGCAGTCTCAATAACCTTATCTACCGGAATCTTGCCAACGATTACCTCAACCTTAACCTTTGGAAGTAATGTCGCATCAAGCTCAGCTCCACGGTACTTCTCGCCGGCACCCTTCTGGATACCACAGCCCATAACCTGTGTCACTGTCATTCCTGTTACACCTAAGTCATTCATAGCCTTACGAAGCTTGTCGTACTTTGTAAGTTTTGAAATAATAACAACCTTGTGGATACCGCTTGCTGAAGCCGGTGTTGTTGCATTTACAACAGGCACTGCTGCATCCTTCTTTGCCTGAGAAGCTGTTGCATACTCTGAAGAACCAAGGTCTGTATTTTCATTGACATCCATAACATCACCTGATACATCCATGATAGCAAATCCTGCATATGCTGATGGAAGACCATGCTCTGTTGGGTCAAGTCCTACGATTTCCTCTTCCTCTGAAACTCTAAGTCCCAGTGTAGCCTTGATAACAAGGAATACGATTGTAATAGTAACTACTGTCCATGCTGCAACAGAAACAAAGCCTGTGAGCTGGAGTCCTAAAAGCTTAAATCCACCGCCGTAGAAAAGTCCTACGAGCTCGTTGCCCTTTGAATCAGCAATTGAATATCCCGGAGCACTGTTTGTGGCAAAAAGACCAACAGCGATTGTTCCCCAGATACCATTCATCATATGTACTGCGACAGCACCTACAGGGTCATCAACACGAAGTACATGGTCAAGGAACCATACACCGAAGCAAACGAGAAGTCCTGCTACGGAACCGATAATGATAGCACCGAGTGCATCTGTTACATCACAGCCTGCTGTGATAGCTACAAGTCCTGCAAGTGAAGCATTCAGACACATTGACACATCAGGCTTGCCATATTTGAGCCATGTGAAAATCATACATACTACTGTTGCAAGTGCAGGTGCGATTGTTGTTGTTACAAAGATAGAACCAAGCTGCTCTACTGATTTTGCTGCTGCACCGTTGAATCCATACCAGCCAAGCCAGAGAATGAATACACCGAGTGCACCGATTGTGATGTTATGACCCGGAATAGCGTTTACCTTTGTAATCTTTCCGTTTTTATCCTTTGTAAACTTTCCGATACGAGGTCCAAGAATTGCAGCTCCTACAAGAGCACTGATACCACCAACCATGTGGATGGCACATGAACCTGCGAAATCATGGAAGCCAATCTGTGAAAGCCAGCCACCGCCCCAGATCCAGTGAGCCTCGATTGGGTAAATAAGTGCTGAAATAACTCCTGAATAAACACAGTAGGAAATAAATTTTGTTCTCTCAGCCATAGCTCCTGATACGATAGTTGCTGTTGTCGCACAGAAAACCAGGTTGAATACAAAGTTTGACCAGTCAAAATCTTTGTAAGATGTAAAGATGTCAAATCCCGGCTTACCGATGAAGCCAAGAACATCTTCACCTAATAAAAGTGAAAAACCAATCAATATGAATACAACTGTACCAATACAGAAATCCATGAGGTTTTTCATAAGGATGTTACCGGTATTCTTTGCTCTGGTAAAACCTGCTTCTACCATAGCAAAACCTGCCTGCATCCAGAATACCAATGCTGCTCCAATAAGGAACCAGACTCCGAAAATTACTCCACTAATCTCTTCTGTCATAGTAATGTCCTCTCTTTCATTTTTTCATTTTATTGAAAGTAAAATTTATAAAAAAATAGAGACACTTCACCAATTTCCACAGCTTCGTGGTTCAGCAAAATGTCTCCATTTTATTATTATGTTAAATTAAACCTCAAAAATCAAATCGCCATATGATGGCATTGGCCACATCTCTTTGTCGACAATCATCTCAAGCTCATCAACCGGAGCACGAAGAGCATCCATAGCAGTCTTTACAACATCTCTGTAGTAAACAGCCTGCTCTCTGCCCTCTTCCATAGCACCGGCCTTTGCTGTCTCATCCTTAAGCTTTGCAAGTGCAACCTGTGCATCTGAGAGAAGAGCTGAGCTCTCTGTAAGAAGCTCTGACTGAACAGATACATCTGCATCAGCAACTGCACTCTTAACTGAGTTAACTGACTGTGCAAGTGATGTAATATACTTGATAACTGCAGGAATAATCTGCTTTCCGGCAATATCAATCATAGCCTTTGCTTCTATATTAATAGTCTTTGCATATGTCTCATACTCGATCTCGGCACGGCTCTCAAGCTCTGTCTTTGTAAATACACCGAACTTCTCGAATGCTGCAACTGACTCAGGAGCAACGTATGCAGGAATTGCATCTACCATAGACTTGATGTTTGGAAGTCCACGTCTTGCTGCCTCAGCTACCCACTCATCTGAGTATCCGTTTCCGTTAAATACGATTCTCTGGTGCTCTACTGCGTAATCCTTGATGAGATCATGTACAGCGAGGTCAAAGTTGTCTGCCTTCTCAAGTATATCACAAGCGTCTGAGAATGCCTCAGCAACGATTGTGTTAAGCACGATGTTGGCCTGTGCAACAGAATCCTGTGAACCAACCATACGGAACTCGAATTTGTTACCTGTAAATGCAAATGGTGATGTTCTGTTTCTATCTGTAGCATCCATTGTAAATGTAGGAAGTGTGGATGCACCGGATACATAAGTCTTGCCCTTTGGTGATTCTGTAGCTTCACCCTTCTCAATGATCTGCTTAACGATGGATTCAAGCTGTTCACCAAGGAATGCTGAAATGATTGCTGGAGGTGCTTCATTTGCTCCAAGTCTGTGGTCATTTCCTGCGGATGATGCGGACAGTCTTAACAGCTCTGCATTGTTATCAACGGCTGCAAGAACGGCTGCAAGGAAGAACTGGAACTGAAGATTTGTCTCCGGATGTTTACCAGGATTGATCAGGTTCTCGCCCTCATCTGTTGAAATTGACCAGTTGTTATGTTTACCGGAACCATTGACACCTGCAAATGGCTTCTCATGAAGAACACATTCCAGATCATGCTTTGCTGCGATCTTCTTCATAGTAGCCATAACCAGATGGTTCTGATCGGTTGCTATATTTGTTGTTGAGAAAATAGGTGCTAACTCATGCTGAGCAGGTGCAACTTCGTTGTGCTGTGTCTTAGCAAGAATACCGTATTTCCATAATTCTTCATTTAACTCGGTCATGTATGATGCAACCTTATCTTTGATCGCTGCAAAATACTGATCGTCAAGCTCCTGTCCTTTTGGAGGCATCGCACCGAATAAGGTACGTCCACAAAGCTTCAGGTCTGTTCTCTTGGCGAATTTCTTCTTATCGATCAGGAAGTATTCCTGCTCAGGACCAACAGAAGCTGTAACCTTCTTTGCTGATGTATTTCCAAATAATGCAAGTGCCTTTAAAGCTTCCTTGCTGATCGCATCCATGGAACGAAGAAGTGGTGTCTTGTAGTCAAGTGACTCACCTGTATATGATGTGAATGCTGCAGGGATACAAAGGATACAGGTTCCTGCATCTGTTGTCTTTACAAATGCCGGTGAGGTACAATCCCATGCTGTATATCCTCTGGCTGCGCATGTCTCACGAAGTCCACCAGAAGGGAAGGATGAAGCATCCGGCTCGGATTTGATCAGCTCTTTACCTGTGAACTGAAGAATAACTCCGCCATCACCTACTGTACTTACGAATGAATCATGCTTCTCGGCTGTTGTCTCTGTCAGTGGCTGGAACCAGTGAGTATAGTGTGTTGCGCCAAGTTCCATTGCCCATTCCTTCATTGCTGCTGCAACAGAATCTGCAATAGATGTATCAAGAGGTTCGCCCTTATCGATTGTGTTCTTCAAGGATTTATAAACTGCTTTTGGAAGACGCTCTCTCATAACCTGATCGGAGAAAACGTGGGAACCGAATACGGCTGAAATTTTGTTCATCATAATTTTGTACTTCCTTTCTTCTGATAAAACAAAAAAAGAAAGGTGTCCCAATGATTTGGAACACCTTTGTTCATTTCGTCTATTTATTTGATACAATATATATACTCCTTTTGATTTGAAAAATCAACCCCTTATTTTAGAAAATTTATATTTATACATAGATAACATCATGAATTAAAAGACTTTCTTTAGTTCTAATCATACTCATTAACTAAAAGATAATAATATATTACTAAGCTTTTGAAGAACTGAATAATATTTTTTCATTTTAATAGAATGAACGTATTCTTTGATTGCATATAAATTTTTATAAGCCTTCTTTAAATATATTGTGTTTTTTTTATTTATAAAATATATAATACACACATATATTTTATAAATATATCCACCTACTATTCCATCAATTGATGATATATCAGAATAATTAAATATTGCTGTATTTAAATTTTCAAATGCACTTTTTTCATTCTCATCTAAAAGAGCATAACATATCGCTAATGATCTATATGCTGTATTTATCTGATTTACATCTAATACTGTATTATATCCTACCTCAATTATTTTTTCTAAAATGATTTTACATTTAAGTATTGCAACTCTTTTGTCATTCCAAAATTTTTCTCTTTGTTTTTCAGATAATATATTTATATAGCTTTGACATATATACATAATAAGTCTATTAATATTAGTTGAAATATTCCACTGTATTATCTGTCCATCTTTTAGCAAATATTTAACGTTCTGATATATCTCATCAATGTTTATTTTCAATATACACAAATCATTTCTTCCATTGGCTGCATTTATATCACTCCTCATCAACTCAGTATCAAATTCTGTTAATAATTTTTTTTCTTCCTTTCGCATAACATTTTTATCCATATCAATAACTGCATTTCTATAAATAAAATAATGTTTATACCAAGAAGATATATTTTTCAATGAACTGCACATATTATACCAATCATTTTGATCATATATTTGACAATATGGAATTCCTAAATAAAAACTTATCGAAAGAAGACATGCATATTGCATTTTTTCATTATATTCCTCTCCCAATTTCATAAATTCTTTTTTCCAATCTTGTTTCTTAGTTATGCTCTGAGAATATGTTTTTCCATTTGAAAAAAATTCTAAAAAATTTGTTGTATCACATGGACATACTATTCCATTATCAAAACATCCTATTAATCTACACTCATTATTATTAATTTCTATATTTTCTTCACTCCTACTGTGTTTCACATAAATAGCATTTCCTCTTCCCATACCCTTTAATGAATATAACAATGGATTTACATCTAGATTATCTACCCCTCCATATCCAAGAAAAATAATATATTTATCTTCTAACCATTCTGCTATTTTATTCTTAAAATTATCGGGAAGTTTATTTTTTACATTCGATAAACTTGCCCCTATAGTAGAAATATCACTAGAGATCCCATGGATATGATATATTTTTGCATTATTATGATCTGTACAATAAGTATATACCCCCTCTTTTTTTAAATGAACCTTTCCATCTTTATACATATCAAGATATGCCCTAACAATAAAATCTCCATAGTTTGTAGTAACAATATTCGAACCGTTATGTAAACAATATGCTAAAATATAATGTAGATAGTTGTAGCCATGTATATTGCTCGAAAATGATTTTAGACCATTTATAAATGAAAATTTTTTAATTTGATTTTTCTCGTAAATACGTATGGCCTCTATTATTGTTTCTAATCTTGGTATTTCTGCCATTGCATTCTTTTCACCAAATATTCTTTCTAGATTATCTCTCCTATTTTTCCATATATCTAATATTCTTTTTGCATTTTTTTCACCACATGATTTCTGAAGAACAAATTTTGTTAATTCCATTCCTAAAGGTAATCCTGTTATACCTCCACAATCAACTCCAGCTCCAATCCAAAAAACGATATCTTGAAGTTGCACATTTTTTAAAATATCTTGTACTTTTTTAAGATTAAGAATTTGAACTTTACTCATATTAAACCTCCCCTATTAAATTTTATAACATATACACAACTACTATTATAACATTATATCATATTTCGCATATATTTGATCATTTATAATAACCATAAATCACAAAAGAAGCCATGTTTCGTAAACATGACCTCTCCAATACTTGCTATAGCATTCTATTTGACTATCAAATTCTCAGCACTACTATATGCACTATATATTTTCTTCTTGTTAATTATTTTATAACTTCTGATTTTTACATAATATTTTTTTCCGGATTTTAAATTTGTTATCTTTTTAGTAGCTTTATTCTTAGATTTTATTGTATATTTGTTTTTGTTCTTTGAAAACTTTTTATCTGTAGCCACTAAAATCTCATAACCATCAACGCTACTATCCTTTTTCCATTTTATATTTACTGTACTCTTTGCTGCAGAAGAACTGCTAACAATTTTCATTTTTTTTAGGCTTAACGGTAACTGTAATTTGTTTGGAAACGGCTTTATACATTTGTGTTTCTTTTACTGATACCGTTACTTTCGCAATTCCTATACCTTTTATTGTAATTTTGCCTTTGCTATTTACAGTAACTACATTTTTATCAGACGATTTGTATTGAACTTTTCCATCTCCATTTGTTTTTGCTCCAAGACTAAAAGCCTTGGAATTAAGACTTTTCGTATATGCCGATTTAATACCTGATATTTCAGGGACCTGCTTATTTGTTGAAATAGTAAACACACATGTTGCAACACCACCATAATACTCATCAGTCTCTGCTACTGTCGCTTTTACAACATATGAGCCTTCCTTATTCGGTTTCTTAGTTGTATATGTATTACTTCCTAATTTTGCATATGTGTAACGAACAGTTCCATTCCCCATATTAAAGCTTCACCGACCCGCCAGCCAGACATTACCAGTACAAGCTCTGATAATACCTTTTTGTTGTTTCCATTTTGAGAACTTAAAACTTTCAAATTACATATACTTTCTTCACCTTGAATCGTATTATAATTTTCTCTATATGTATTTTCTTTTACATTTGATATTTGTATATTACTGCTATCGACCTTTGTATCCTTATTACATAAACACTTTACTATGTATATTATTCCTCTATATATTCTTCACAATATCTTTTAAATATATCCATCATATAGATAATTTACATTTTTTAACGCTTTTCTATATGCCCTACAAATACGTTCTCCGGATATAGCCCACTCAATCAAATCTATTTTTTCCGGATATTTGTATATAAAATCCATTACTGTTTTTATGGCTATCTCCGCTGCAATACTCGGTGGATAAGTAGATCTTCCTGTAGGTATAGCAGAAAACGCTATTGAATGTATATCATATTTTAACGCTAACTTTAATGAATTAATATAACAGTGCTCTAATAACTCTTTTTCTCCATAGTTTCCATCTATCCACACAGGTGCAACTGTATGTATAATATACCTGCATGGTAAATTATACCCACCTGTTATTTTTGCTTCTCCTTCTTTACAACCTCCTAATAAACAACATTCTTTTAATAACCTTTCACCAGCACAACGGTGAATATTTTTATATAAACCTGTTCCTGTCTGCAAATTTTTATTTGCTGCAACAACAATTGCGTCAATATAATTCATTTTTGTAATGTCCTTTTGTGCTACTTGAATCATTAAATACATCCCTTAATTATAAATAATAATCTGACTATGATATGTAAAATATTTTTATTTATCTCATAGTCTTTAATATTCTATTTCGCTCATTTGCATTAATTTTTATATTTAATAGGGTTTCATTTATGTCTTTCATATTTCCAGACAAAATATTCATGCTTAATGTATTTATCAATTCTAAAACTTTCTGCTCATAATCATATACAGAAATATCTGACTTTGCAGGGCTTGAGTGAATAAGATCATACAAATATTCTACCTGTTTATAAATATCTTTATCAAGTCCCATATCCAGCAAAGCGCTGAGTTTTGAGGATCCTTCTCTGATATAATTCAATTCTTTTTCATGTGTTCTGTTTTGAGTAATCGTGTGTTCATTCGCCAACACATTAATTATCAGTATGATAAAATATATTGATGTAATAAATAAATTTACCAGTAAACATAATTTATATGTCTTCATTTTTAATATAATAAAAAACAGACCTTCTATAAAAACTATAAAAAAATATGTTAATGAAATTGTATCATTGCTTAACCCTAATTCAGATAACTTAGACTTCTCTCCCAACAATTTTGGTACAAATAAAAATGTAACATAGGAAAAATGGATAAAACCATATGCAATCCACACTGATACAGGATGATGAATTCCTGAAATAATAAAAAAAGAAATATTAAAAATTACCACAAATATCATTTTTAAAGCAATCTGCAATATGTTTCTTCTATTCATATTAACCACCTCACATCCTCTTCAATATTTCCGTTTTTTTAGCATCATATTCCGATGGTTCAATCAATCCTGCATCTAACATTTTCTTCAATTTAGTCAATATCGCAACAGGATCTTCATCAGAATTTTGTACTTGATCCATATCAGCATTTAGATCACTGTTTTTTGGTGAAAACCTACTATTTCGCTTTGATGGCTGATTTACAGCATTAGTTACCGGCTGTGATTGTCGATGCATTGGTTCAAACATCTGATTGGCCATATTTCCAAACACACTACCTGCTGCCATACCCATGCCCATACCTGCACCCATTGCTCCAACTCCACCTGCACCTGGATTTCTTGCAAGATCTCCTAAAATATTAGTCGCTTGCTGTCTGCCCCAGTCTTCTCCCATTATGTCCATATAGGATCGATCTCCTCTAGCAAGATTTGCTTTTCCTATTGCTGCAATCTGAGATTCATCTATAATATCATACTTTGACGTATCAACATCCAAGCCTGCTAACGAAAAACTTATACATTTAAGACCATACTCCTGAACAATCTCATCTATGCGTGGTTGTATTTGCTCAGATAGTTCATCTATATACGCATCTATTCCTATTAATTCTTGCTCTAATGAATTTAAATATCTAGATACTGCTGACTTTATCTTTCCCTGAAACTCATTCATAAAATATTTCTTTAATTCATCCTGAGCCTGATATTGAATGTTATTTCCAACAAGTTTTTCAAGAAATTTCGCCGGATTATCAATTCTTACCTTATAGGCTCCCCGCACTCTAGCTTCCGTTCTGACACCCCAAACCTTATCCCTTACCTGTATTGGTGAATCTGTTCCCCATATTATCTCTTGACTATCAGCTCTTCTTACAAAATAAACCACACAATTGAAAGTGCTTATTCCTCCTGAAAAAGCATTTCTGAGTCTACTTATAAATGGATAATTTTCCGTAGACAATCTATATGTTCCATTATCAAATACTTGTTCAACATTTCCTCCTTTTATAAAAATCGCCTGTTCTCCAGGCATTACAATCAATGTGGAATTTGTATTAAAATCTTCTTCAGGCTGTCTCCATATTAACAATTCTCCCGGTCCACTATTCTTTATTACATCTGTCCAATGCTTTTTCCCTCCGTTATAAAATTCCTCATTAGGATTTCTTCCAAATAATGACATATTATTTCCTCCAATCATAATAAACTATTAAGCCATTCAAAATACGTTCTTCCATACTGCCAATAAACCGCTTTTAACTGATTATTTACACATGCACAAAAGTAATCAGCATATAAAATTATCTTTTCCTTTATATTTTCAGGATTCGTTAAAATCTCATCTGTCAAATCAACAAGGAAATCATACTTATTTGTATTATTTATTACATCTTTTGGTATATTGTGTCTGTTAAATAAATTTATATCCGGCTCATCTTCACAATTATTCAGAACCTTACGCTCCAAAATATCATCTAGATCTTTCTTTTGAAAAGATTTTTGAAAAAGAAAGGAAACAATTTCATAAACTGACATCTTTTCAATTTCTTCTTGATA
>OGHH01001829.1_pt1 | contig 13842 bp, 13 predicted proteins | sample 1571471 | NCBI WGS metagenome assembly OGHH01 (sample SAMEA2581936, study PRJEB24529) | metagenome | biome: Human gut stool | place: China | collected 2011
GTTGAATATGATGCAGTTTATGTATCTTTGGCTGCCACTGATCTTTGATGTACTTATTATGTTTATCCTTTCCAGAATGAATGTGGAGGAGACAAATGCAAAGATCAAAAAAGAAAAGGGAATTACAGTAGAAACCGCTCAGCAGTAATGAGCAGAAATTGGTAACAGGAAAGCATTGTCTTAATTGAATAAACAATTACAGGCAATGCTTTTTGTTACGAAAGGAAAAGAAAAGGAGATGGGTTTTGTGGTGACACAGGATTTAGTGAAAAAATTAAAAGATGGATTGTATGATGCAAAACTGAAAGATATCTATGTAGATGAAAAGAAGATATCGTATGAAAGAAATCGTTATATAAAAGCAGTGGAGAGTTATACGGTACATTTTGGCGAAGGTGAGGTATCTGTCTTTAGTGCACCGGGAAGAAGCGAGATTGGTGGAAATCATACAGACCATCAATGTGGAGAGGTGCTGGCGGCGTCCATCAACAATGATGCGATTGCTATTGTGCAGAAATTGAAAGAACCATGCGTCAAAGTTATATCGGATGGGTATGAATTGATTACGATAGATTTGGATGATCTGGACAGGAGAGAGGACGAGGCGGTAACAACAAATGCACTGATTCGAGGGGTATTAGCAAAAACAAAAGAATATGGGTATCAGATAGGAGGCTTTCAGGCTTTTGTCACCAGTGATGTGCTGATCGGAGCGGGATTATCTTCCTCGGCTGCATTTGAAACGTTGATGGGAACCATCTTATCCTATCTGTTTAATGATGGTAAAATTTCGCCGATTGAAATCGCCATGATTGGACAGTTTGCGGAAAATGTATATTTTGGAAAACCTTGTGGCTTGATGGATCAGATGGCATGCTCTGTAGGCAGCTTGGCACATATCAATTTTCAGAATCCGACCGCACCTTTTGTAGAGCGGATTGAGTTTGATCTGGATGCTCAGGGATATAGTCTTTGTATTACAGATACGAAAGGCTCCCATGCTGATTTGACAGCGGAGTATGCAGCAATTCCGGAAGAAATGAAAAAAGCAGCAGCCTGTCTTGGAAAAGAAGTGCTTGGACAAGTTTCAAAAAAAGAAATACTTGCAAATTTGCCAGGAATCAGGGAAAAGGCTGGTGATAGAGCAGCACTTAGAGCAATTCACTATGTGTGTGAAAATGAGCGTGTGCAAAAAGAAGTGGCAGCATTGAGAGAGAATAGATTTGGAGAATTTTTAAGATTAGTTAAAGAGTCAGGTGATTCTTCTTATAAGTATTTGCAGAATGTGTATGTGTGCCATGATGTGGAACATCAGAATGTTTCTATTGCATTGGCTGTCAGTGATATGATTTTAGGCGTGCAGGGAGCAAACAGGGTGCATGGTGGTGGCTTTGCCGGAACAATACAGGCATTTGTACCAAATGATATTGTTACATTATATAAAACAGAGATGGAAAAGGTGTTTGGAGATGGTGCTTGTGATGTACTTAAAATTCGCAAATATGGTGGAATTCAAGTGATGTAAGATACTCAAAAAAGACAAGGAGGAATGGTTATGGGTAGCATTTTAGTATTAGGTGGAGTTGGTTTTACGGTAAAAGAGGTTGTGGAAACTGCGAGAAAAGTGACAGGACATCCAATTCCGGCGAAGGAAGAACCACGTCGAGCAGGAGATCCATCTAGGTTGATCGCTTCCAGTGCAAAAGCAAGGGAAGTGTTAGGATGGAATCCGCAATATGCAGATTTGGAAACAATTATCGGTACGGCATGGAAATGGCATAAAAGTCATCCAAATGGATATCAGAATGTGTGAAGGGGGGAGTGTCATGATTAATGAGTATATCAATGAACTTGTGGCGTATGGATTGAACCAGGGATTGGTTGATCCGGAAGATGAAGTATATGTGACGAATCGCCTTCTGGAATTATTTCAATTGACAGAGCATGAAGGAACAGCGAAAGAGGTTAGATCAGAAAGAGAATTGTCACAGATTTTAAATGATATGTTGGAATACGCATGTCGGCAGGGGATGCTGGAGAAAGAAACAATTACGGAAAAGGACTTGTTTGATACAAAGATTATGGGAATATTGACACCCCATCCCTCTGTGGTTCGCAGGCAGTTTTGGGATAAATACAATATATCTCCTAAAGCTGCAACAGATTTTTATTATCAGTTTAGCCAGGCAACAAATTATATTAGAAAAGATCGAATTGCAAAGGATGAGAAATGGACAGCAAATACAGAATTTGGTGCAATGGATATAACCATCAATTTATCAAAACCGGAAAAAGATCCTCGTGATATTGCAAAGGCAGGAAAAGCAAAAAAATCGGGGTATCCGAGTTGTTTGCTATGCAAAGAAAATGAAGGCTACGCCGGACATATTTCTCATCCGGCAAGACAAAATCACAGAATTATTCCGATTACATTGTGTGGAGAACAGTACAATTTACAGTATTCGCCGTATGTGTACTATAACGAACATTGTATTGTTTTCAATGATCGACATATTCCAATGAAAATTGATAAAGCGGTTTTTGCCAAATTGTTGGATTTTGTGCGGCAGTTTCCACATTATACGGCAGGATCGAATGCAGATCTCCCGATAGTAGGTGGTTCTATACTGAGCCATGATCATTTTCAAGGAGGCGGATACGAATTTGCAATGGCAAAGGCTCCATATGAGACGGAATTTTCATTAAAACAATTTCCGGACGTTCATGCAGGAATTGTAAAATGGCCTATGTCTGTGATTCGCCTGCAGGGAGAAATTACCGAATCAATAGTAAAGGCTGCAGATCATATTTTAATGCTTTGGCGCAGATATACAGATGAGAAAGCATTTATTTTCAGCGAAACCAATGGAGTACCACATAACACGATCACACCGATTGCGAGAAAAAAGGACAACCTATTTGAGTTAGATATGGTACTGCGAAATAATATTACGACAGAGGAGTTCCCAATGGGTGTATATCATCCGCATCCGGAATACCATCATATCAAAAAAGAAAATATTGGCTTGATTGAGGTGATGGGCTTAGCGGTTCTTCCTGCCAGACTGAAAAAAGAAATGGCAGAGCTGGAACACAGAATATTGAATAAGGAGAATCTGTGGGAAAGCGATTTGACAAAATCACATGCAGAGTGGGCAGAGAAATGGATGCCAAACTATGAAATCACAGACGATAATATTCATGCAATCGTGCAAAAGGAAATAGGATTTGTGTTTGCAAAAGTGCTGGAATGCGCAGGTGTTTACAAAAGAACACCGGAAGGACAAGATGCCTTCAAAAAATTTTTGGAGTGCATATAAAAAAAGGACCATTTCACATTTGTGAAGTGGTCTACTTTTTCAGTATTCAGTTTTCACAAATAGTCCTTTTAGCCAGATTATGCATGATATACATGCTCAAAGTATCCTTTATAGAAAGCTAAAAGGTTGTTAATATAATTTTTGAATTTGCTCATTTTGTATTCCTCCTTTCCTTGTTTGCAAGTTCATTATAGGACAGGCTGGATAAGAATGCTTGCCAAATTAAAAGAAAATGTAGACAAATGTTGCAGAGGAAATCAACAATTAAGTAATAAAGGGGAGATGTATCGATGCATTTGACGTTTAAGGAAACAAAGGAAGAGGTATATGCGGCGCAAAGAGTGTCAAAACATGTATCTCCACATTTACATAATGCATTGGAGATTGTGTGCGTAACGGAAGGAACACTTGAGATGGGAGTGGGGCAGGAATTATATCATATGGAAAAGGGTGATATCGGATTTGTCTTTTCTGATATTATTCATCATTATCAAGTGTTTTCAGAAAAAACGAGCCGGGCGGATTATATCTTGGTTCCGTCTTCTTTTGCAGGAGTATTTAAAGATAAAATACAAGGATATGCTCCTAAATATCCGGTTATTCGTGCGGGGCAGATTGAACCAGATGTTTATAATGCAATTCAGGCGATTATCCAAATGGAAGAAAACGAACCTATGATTGTTCAAGCTTATGTTCAAATTGTGCTGGCAAGATGTATAGGAAAAATGGAATTGGTGGAAAAAAGTTGTGTGGGAAGTGATGACTTAATTTATCGTACTGTATCTTATATATCAGGAAATTTCAGGAGACAGTTTTCTTTGGAAGATATGGCACGCGATCTTGGAGTGAGCAAGTATGTATTATCCAGGGTGTTTTCTAAAACATTTCACCGTAATTTCAATCAGTATCTCAATGATGCCAGATTAAGTTATGCATGCACAAGATTGGTAAATACCAGTGATACGATCCTGAATATCTGTCTGGACAGCGGTTTTGACAGTCAGAGAACATTTAACAGAGTGTTTAAAGAACGCTATAAAACCGCACCAAGTGAATATCGGAAAAACAAAAGACGAAATGGGTAAGGGGATAGAAGTGGGAAATTCAAAAATATAGGAAGGCAGGACAGTTATAGAAAGACTGATTTGGCAATAACAGGTACGGGAATGATTCCTAAATTCAGAATATCATGCAGAGTTTGCCAGTGATAGGAGAATACTTTAAGCTAGTTACATTCCGGGAATACCGGTTTGATGATGGAAGGCATAGTGCAGACGTAAAATGGAATAAAATCTATGCAGATAGGGCAGGGATGGATGACTCCGAGGAAACCGGAAAACAGGCGCACAAATCAGTCAAAGAGATCAATGCGCAGATGGAGCAAAAGACCGAGAGGCTGCTCAAAGAATTTAAGAAGCAGGTCGGGGCGTTGGGCTACTCCTCTCTGACCGTGGATAGCAAGGTGGTCACGAACTCTTCGAAATATTATTGTGTTATGCTGTCTGCGTTCTCCTCCCAGGCAGATGGATACCAGGCGGATGCCTTCTATACGATAGAAAAGAGTACCGGAAACCTGCTGGAATTATCGAATCTGTTCCCGGAGAATGCGGATTATGTAGATGTACTTACGGCACAGATCAAGAAACAGATGCACCAAAATATGAAAAATGAATGATGATTCCTGTAGGGGAGGATAGGAGTTGTGATAAAAATCTGTAGGAGGGTATCGCCTGTTTTTATCCGTCATAAGTTGTATGGAACGATAATGAAAGGTAATTGAGAAAAAATTCTTAGTTACCTTTCGGAATTTTTTCGGGTGGTTGTCACCCTACCCGATTTTCCTTTCTTTTAATTTCACGAGACTTTCGCCTCTTTTTTTGTTTCTGCTTCTTGTCTTGGATTTAGCCATTCTTCTTCTGAAAAACTCCAGGCTCTGGTTCCTTTTGCCCATCTTTCCGGATGTCTTTCTTTCGCTTTTTCGTAAACCTCTTTTCGCTTCCTTAAAACTTCCTGATCCAATCCCATATGTTTCTGTGATGGTGTCACATAGTTTATCCCACTATGACGATGTTCGTTATTGTACCATTCCACAAATCGCTTTACCCACAATCTTGCTTCTGTCAGTGTGGCAAATCCTTGCGGTTGAAAATTCGGCACATATTTTAATGTTTTAAACAAACTCTCTGCATATGGATTATCATTACTTACCCGTGGTCTACTTTTCGATGGCGTAATTCCCAGTGCATACAATGTTTCCAACATTGTCGTTCCCTTCATCGGACTTCCATTATCAGAATGCAGCACCAATGGTTCTTTCTGCATATTTCTGATATATATCTTTTCATCCCGATAAATTCGTTTCACCAATTCACTCGCATGCTTTGCATCTTCACTTTCCCAAACTTCCCAGCCAACAATCTTCCTGCTGTATAAACCAGAAAACATATATAAATAATAATGCATTCCTTTGATCGGTCCGTTTAAGTATGTGATATCCCACATCCACACCCGATTGGTTCTCGTTGCTTTGTGCGTTGATATTGGTCTCTTATGTTTCCGCTGCTCTCGTCCTCTGTGAGTCAACTGTTTTGCTTCCTTTAACACTTTGTAAAATGTACTTTCACTTGCTATATAGCTTCCTCTGTCCGCAAGCATTGGAACAATCTCACTTGGTGTTTTTGATGAAAACTCTTCTGTATTGCATATGTCCAATATCTCCTGCCATTCTTTCTTAGTCAGCTTATTCGCCGGCTCTGGTCTTGCGCATATCGTGCGTTTGTCTATATAATCACTGTTTGTATTCTTCCAGCGGTTATATGTTCGCTTACTGATTCCAAGCTCTGCGCATGCTTTATATAATGCTGCTCCTGAATCTACTGTTTCTTTGTCCTAAGAACAGATGGGGATATAGGAAGGAGAAAGTAACTGCCAGTAGCCTTGTAATTCAGATGTTTGTTGTAAATTATGACATGAAAAACAATACAATGGTATGGCATAAGAACAATGATATGAAGGATAATTACTACAAGCATTTATTCCCAGTCACAGATAAACAATACAATGAGATTTTGAGGGTACATGAACAGGACGGAACAATCACAGATAAACAGATTATGGAGATTGTCAATGCGGTAGAGTTTAAACCCGATGATTGGAAGCCTTGGTACAATAAAAGAACTTATGAAGGTGAGGTATAGGTATAGGGATAGGATACCAGACAGACTATTTGATGCATTGATTAAATATGAGGTGCGTCCGTATAGTCCGTATGAGAGTTAAGACACAAGGTATATTGGATAGAGAATTATCTGATATACCTTATTTTTTTACCTTTTTTGCATGATGTATGGTAAAATGTTATAAAAACACGAAAGGATGCTTGAATATGACTGTTATTATGGGACATAAAACAGCAAATAAAATGTATCTTGGGGCAGATAATAGGATATGCACAACAGAAGATGAATTTGTTCGTGATAATGATATGAAAATTGTTGCAGTGAACAACGATTTAGCAGTGGCATTTTCTGGTTCTCACGGAATGCAATTTTTATTTGAACTGTTCACAAAGAAAAAAAGGGAATATATGAGAGTGGAAGATGCATTACGCACTTTAAAAACAGTATATAGATTTTCAAAAATATTATGGATTAGAAAAAAATATAGACCTGCATTGAATTGTGCATCACGATTTCTTGTTGCTGGCAAGGATAAAAAAGGCGAATACTGCATATATGCTGTATCAATTCTTAATAGGAAATTAGAAAAACCATTGTTAGTAAATACATTTATGTTCCCACCTGCTGATGCTGATGAAAAAAATTGTTGTGAAATATTCCGCAATTATATAAGAAAATCAGATAATGATTTTATACAAAAAACAGTAAAAGATATTGCTCAAATAAGTAAAGTGATTAGTTCGTCTGGAGATATTTGGGAATATGATATGACAACAGGCAAAAGTTTATTAAAACATTTTAAGTGATTATAGGTGAATTACTTATTATATATTATAATGGCTGATCTGTATCAGATGGTATATATTTTACAAGGTCGCAAATATCACATTGAAGAATCCTACATAAATCATTAAGTGTTTTTGTTGATACATCTTTGTTATGCTTTAATCGGTGGAGTGTGCTGTGTGACATATGATGTTTATTTGTAAGTGTATACCAGTTTTCACTTGATTTTTCAAGCGTATTCCAAAAAGGGGAATAGTCGATCATCATAGCACCTCCGTTTCTGATAGTTTATGTTATTTATAATAAAATATATTCTTACACTTGAATATCTTCGTAAAATAGAATATAATATAAATATTAAATACAAAGGAGTGTGTTACTTATGGCTTTAGTTAAATGTCCTGAATGTGGAAGAGAAAAAGTTTCTGATAGTGCAGAGGCATGTCCTGAATGTGGTTATGGAATAAAAGCATATTTTGAAAAGATTAGAAAAGAAGAAGAAAGAGAAAAACAAAGAATATATGCTGAAAAGAGAAAGCAAGAGCAAAAGTTGAAAGAAAAGGAGAAATCTGAACAAAGAATAAAAAGTGTTCCTAAGCCAGAAAAACCTGTATTTAGTAGAGGATTGATAATTTATATGATATGTGCAAGCCTATTTTTTGGATTGATAATAGCAAGCTCTCCATATAAAGAAACTACTAATTGGACGGCGGCAATAGTAGGAATATTAGTAATTGTTTTTTTGCCTGCTGTAATTTATTATTGTTGCTTCTATTCAAAAAAATGGCATATGTATCAATTATCTATGAGCGATTTTGAAGAATATCAGAGACAAATTGTGAAGGAAGAAGACGAACAACTTGCACAGGCAATTGAACGTGGGAAGGCAAGAGCAAAAGCAGAGGCAATGCAACCGGAATGCCCATATTGTCATTCTCATAACACTTCAAAAATAACTACAACTGCTAAAGCGGTAAATGTTGCAATGTTTGGTGTGTTAGGTCAGAAAAGAAAATATCAATGGCATTGTAATAATTGTAAATCTAACTTTTAGTAATAGAAGTAAATCTTGCAAACTTAAATTTATAAAGTATGATTTTTGCTGCATTGGAAATGAGATCAAAAAAATAGCGGTATTATTTTGGGGTATGTAATTATATGGTTAGGTACTTATTTCTCCATATTTTAACATACCCCGTCTATATAGTAGGTACTTAAATCTGAAAATGTTTAAGCATACCCCTACCTTTTATATGGTGTAATCCTTTATCAGAATAAGCGTTTTTTGATGTAAAATGGCTTTGAATTGTGCCAGACAATAAAAGTATTGGGTGTGGTATTTTGAAGCGGATTTGGTGCAATTTCTATTGATTTTCTCTAAGGATATGGGTAATGCTTCTGGATGCAGCCAGAGCAGCCACATAATATAAAAATCCGGGAGATGCTTCACACATTTTCCATGTAACTCGTCAACATATCAGTTCATTATAAAAATATCAAATTTTTGTCTTGACAACTGAGCCATTATAAAGCCACAATCGTTGGGAGCATTGCTGCCGGAATTGTGGCTTTTTATACGTTATAAGCGTTTGAGCTTTTTGTAACTAAGAACTCGTTTTAAAGATTGTTTTTCTAGTGCAGAAATGAAATGTTCCATATATTTCCAATCAATATTTTCATTACTATCAACGGGTAAATATATCTCATCGTTTTCAACTTTACTTTCCCATGTTGCCTTATTACCTCTTGAATACTTTTTTTTAGCAAGATTATGTATGGATTTATTAATGGCTGTTGCTAGATATATACCAACTTGTCTATTTGGTATTTCCATTTCTTTCAGATCAATAATATAAGCATCGGTATATAATCCGATTTCTTCTTGATAATAGGTTTGCCCTTCTGTTGGTGGGCCATTATATATTATTGATAGAACATTTTTGTGTACAGTGAAATCATCTTTTCGACCATAGTACATTACGCCATTGTCCCCATTTTTACAATTAATAAGGGCTAGGGGAAATTCCTTTGTTCTAATGCGACTAACATTATCTTGTTTTCGTCCCTTGCCTTTATACGGAGAGGAAAGCTTTTTAAACAAATCTCCCATTACAAACTTTTGGAATTTTGGCTTACATGATAGAGCATTTTTCTCTTCTTTTGTTAAGTCCGCTTTATGAAGGTTATATTTATCCAAAAATGAATCTATTTGGTTAAATGATTTTTCACGAATTGAAAGCACATATTCTTTCATATAATCAAAGTCAATTTGATCAGTTGTTCCATCTTTGACCGGTAATTTTATATATTCATTTTCTACCTTATTATTCCAAGTGGCAAGATTTTCTCTTGAATACTTAGGATATATAGTGTGTTCTATGATGGTAGCAATGTAAAATGTAGCTTCAAAGGGAATATCTGGATAATCTTTTAATCTTATCAAATAGCTTTCTGCTAAGATACCTGTTAGCCTTTGTTGGGCATATGCTTTACCAGCAGAAATAACTCCATTGTATACTATTGAAATAACATTAGAGTAAGTAGTAAAAGAACCTTTTTTCCCCCAATACATTATTCCGTTATCCCCGTATTTTGCATATACAACAGGTATGGAGTATTCTTTTGATGGTGTTTTGCTTAGCTCTGCTTTAACAGCTTTTTTGACATTTAATTTTTCAAAAATACTTCCTAATTGAAACTCTTCGAAGTTCTTTTTAGTCATCAAATGATTCCCCTTTCAATATAGCACTTACTTTCCATGATAAGTAGTTTTCAACCGCAGATTTGAAATCATCTTCAGAAGGTAAATCATCAACGGTTTGATGTTGAGTAAATATCCAATCATCTCCATTAAGAGTTATAGTATCTTTAATGACAAGACCATTTGCTTCTGTATAATATGATGTTTTTGGCTTTTTCCCGAGTACAATAGCTTCTACTTCGGCATATCTTTCAAGCGCATGATCTGTATTCTGTAAGTTTACTTCTTGGGTAGATTTTTTCCTACTTAAACGTGTATATCCGTCATTTGAGAAATCAATAAATGTAACAATATCATCTTCTTCATGAGGACGTGCAACCTGAAAAACATAGATTGCAGTTTGAACGGTTGATTTTCCACCAAATAATTTGTAAGGCATTCTGATACTAGCTAACAAAGTGTTTTTTTGTAATATTTTTTTAGTATATCCTTCACCTTGTCCTGCACCAGCATTTTCTTGGATTAATATACACGCATATCCAGTTGTCATTTGGCTAAGTGCTTTTTCGACAAAATTAAATCCTTTTCCTGGCGCACTATATGGTGGATTTAAAAGAAATACTGTTGCTGGAAAACCATCATTATACTTAAAACTATCGTCATTAATCATATTTGAAGAGCCATCGCCCATTAAAATCATATTTAATATTGCAAGCATATAAATATTTCCAAGAATTTCTATTCCCAGTAATTGATTTTCTTTGATGTTTCGAATTTTTTTTTCTAACTCATCGGCATCTTTTATTTTAGCTTGTGCATCTTTTATCATTGTATCCATAGCAGCAACTAAAAAGCCTGCAGATCCCATAGCTTTATCCCATACGAAACTGTCTTTGTCAGTTCTAGCTAAATGAGCCATGAATGTTGTTACATAACGAGGTGTAAGAACTACATCGTTTTCTTGATCATTCTCTATGCTAACCCAGTCGTTTAGCGAATTAAATATTTTTCCTGTGAAATCAAGATGAAGATTAGATTCTAGGCAAGGAATGATATCTTCTTTCACCTGCTTATATAATCCTTTTATTGCACTTTCGCCGTTTTCAGGCTTCCAAAGAGCCTCTTTTTCAAAAACTGGTGTAAGTAGGCTAGTTATCATTTTTATCTTGTCATCACTACAGTGTTTCTTCTTTAAGAATGCTTTGATTCTCTTTGTGATTAATGTTGAATCATTATCTTCTTTATCATCATTTCCTTTAAAATCTGCCATTATAATAGGAGCTAACCCTTCAGTTGAAAGCCCTGACATAATAAGACCGGTGAAAAGATATAGTTTTTCATTTGTTGTTAAATAGCTTTTAAATTTCTCATTGTCATATAAACTTTGATGTATTGCTTTGATTTTTTCTTCCAAAGTAGCTTCAACACGTTTAGATAATTCTTCTAATTCTTTTTCTGATAATACTAACTTGTTTAATTCAACAGCTAGATTGTCAACATTTTCTTTTTTTAGAAATACTAAATCAGTGTATGCACTTAATCGTTTTGGTAAACGACTATTTTTTTCGGATACATAATATGCTTCCATTTCTACGTGAATAGAACCATCCTTTTCAGGGAAACCATTAACACCAACAGCAATTACTTCGGAGTAGCCTTTGCCGTCTAATATGGCATTAGCATAATGAATAGCACCATTAACGGCATAGTTTTGAATGGTAGAGTAATTATCATCACCAGCTTTATGAGGGTTTTTAGCTCCTTCTTTGGAAGAAGAGGCCCATTTTGTGACTAGTTCAATCTCACCAGATGCAGTTTTTTTGATTAGTTTTCCTTTAGTTCCTTTAGCTTCTATCATTACGGGAATTCTTCTCATTTTAGAGGTTTCTATCAATACTTTAATGTCTGGATAGTTATTGCCTGAACCGCCTGACTTCGAAACAGAATTTTTTAAAGCATCATCAATAGATGAATTTATAGATTCTGTTTTTGTAAAATGTTTAACTCCATAACTGTCTAACTGCGTTTTGTATATTTCTTCAACTTTTTCTTCAACACTACTTGCCATTGTGTATTCCTCCTTCAACCCCTATGGGGGAGTATAATTTCTGTGCCTTTTTATCATAAAGACCGATGCCCCCTCAAACACGTTTTTTCGCGAAATTGCATAGGGGGGATTCCGGTGTCTTGTAACATATTTTATATAATATCATAGCACATAATTGCATGTAGCTGGCTGGCATTAGATACAATAATCTATTTGCCTTTCCGCCATATCATATAAATTAATGTGCTTTTTTCTTGCTTTTTTGAGCCTTTTCAATGGATTTTCGCTCACGATAGGCTTTTTGCTTTCGGGCATTTCGAACCTTCTGGCATTCTTCGGCATCACAAAATTCCTGTCGGTTGCTCTTTCGGATTATGAATTTACCACAGTTCCGACAACGAATCATAATGCCTTCTGGACGATTATCTGATTTCCCTTTATCTTCTGGCGCAGGGTCTTCGGAAAGCATTCTTGCAAGTGTCAGCCATGCAATATCAAACACGGAATTAATATCGGTAGAAAATTCTAATTGGTTAGTGCGGGGATCTACCTTTAATTTCATGGTAAATTCCGTAATTCATCGTAATCATCATATGGTGTAGTAGCAAATTCTCCGGTTGGAGGTTTTTCTGCCGGATGATTTTTAATGTACTCATTATCAATTCGTATTTCTTCTATGAGATTTCCTTTTGCCTCCCCATAATCTAAGTCATCCGGTATTGCAACGATAGGATGCTTATATTTATCAAAGAAAGAGTAGCCCTCAAAGTATTTTCCTTCTTTGGATAAATCATATGCAGCTTCGTCATCGGCAATACAGACACCTTCGAGAGCAACATAAAACATGACTGCATTATATAATTTCCCGAGGTCATCTAAGAAGTTGTTAATCTCGAATGTTCCGTCTTTTTCTACCATTTCTGCATCGAAGCTATTTATATCAAACGATTCATTCAATTCAGAATAAATGAAATCAATATTATATGGATGCATATTATTTGTACACCATTCCATGATGAGCTGTGTATATGGAATTTTATTATCAAAACTGTTTATCTGCATTGCCAGATTGCAAAGGCTGGTAAGCAGTCCCTGTCCGGAAAGAAAATCTTCTTTAGGAAAGATGGGTTCATATCCGAGGCGGCAAAATGGTGTTGCACAATAATCATCGCTTTTATCAATATCAAGTTCATATTTCTTGAATCGGAAAGGGTGGTAAATCAGTTGCCCGATACCACCGATTTCTTTAAATCCTAATATATCTGTTGTTTTATCTGCTTCTGATGGAATCGTTTCATCATTCCAGTTTAATGGCATATCATACCTCATTCCAATCGTTAATTCGTAACCGTTAGCGTTACCGTCAGTTTTTGGACTTCGGTTACATTATAGCTTAAAATATTCATGAAAACAATAAAAAGTTACACAAAATGCTGTAACGGATTTGTACCTTGACAATTTCATCCCGTTCTCAATGAACAAGCCTTTGTTACTGCGGGGACTGGTAGTCGCCATGAGCGGTAGCAGAGAAACAATTATTGAAGAGACGGACATAACCAACTCTACGGAAGGAGCAACATCTTATGGAGAAAACAACTATGAGTGTACAGGAATTATCTGCACAGATGGGAATCAGCCTGCCAAAGGCATATGAACTGGTAAAGACACCGGGATTTCCGACAATACGAATCGGAGCAAGAATTCTGATTCCGATTGAAGCTTATAAAGAATGGCTTGTAAGAACGTCTATTAATCATTAAACAGGATTGCAGAAAAGGAGGAGGTGAACAGGATGGGAGATATGACAGT
>OGHH01001830.1_pt1 | contig 13839 bp, 14 predicted proteins | sample 1571471 | NCBI WGS metagenome assembly OGHH01 (sample SAMEA2581936, study PRJEB24529) | metagenome | biome: Human gut stool | place: China | collected 2011
CCGCCTGCTATATACAAATTATGCTTCAATCATTGTGCGGAAATCGACTTGATAAGTACCGTTGTCAGAACACGCTGGCTTTCTCTGCTGCATGATTCACAGAACTGATTTTTCATTGCAAAATCGACCGCAGAGGAAATGCGCCGAAGATCCTCGGAATCTAATGTATCCGCTGCAAGATGCTGCCATACACGGGAATAGGCTTTTCTCAGGTCTTCTGATGTATGATTATCAGAAAAAAAGGAGCCGAGAACTCCTTCAATCATTGCAATTTCCTCGCTCGTAAATATCAAAGCTATCACCCCATAACGATTTAATTATAACGAAACAATACCTTGATTGCAAGGACACTTTTCTTGGCTCGTACAATGAGTAACGGCAAATATCAAAAAATCTATTGCACTATGCAGCTTAGCTTTATTTTCATATGACAAAAAGATCGAAATTCCCGATTCCAGTATTCTCTCGTAAAAAGGAGCCGCTTTCTATGATCAGAAAATGCTACAAATTCTACACACTTATTATGACCCTGATGTGGGTTATGGCCGCGATGACCGCATCAGCCTTTGCCGTAGACGATATGTGGACTGTTGCCAACCGCATTATCGTAGATGTTTACACAAAAATTGTCGGCATCAGTACGGTGCTGGCAGGTTTAATGTCCGCCGTTGCCGTGATCGGAGCAAAAATTTCAAATAATCAGCATAAGACCGATCAGGCGTGGGATTGGCTCAAGCGCATTTGGGTCGCATGGGCCATTATTAACGGCATCGGCGCTTTTATCGCCTATGTTGCACCGCTCTTCAGCGGCCTTGCCACTCTGACGCCGTAATGAGGTCAAAGCTCCGGCGCAAAGGAGGTGTCCCCGTTGCTTGAGCTTATTTTTCAAGGCTTTCTCGAATGGGCCTATGGGCTCGCTCTGGAATGCTGGCAATATTTCTCTACGGCGCTGCTGGATATTATGAGTATGGATTTTGCATATCTGAAAAGCCACGCTCCCGTTGTGGACGAGATCATGCAGATCCTTCTGGCAGTTGGTTGGGCGCTCCTGATCGGCAATCTGGTTTTTCAGGCGCTCAAAAGTATGGCGGTGGGGCTTGGCTTTGAAGGAGAAGATCCAAAGCTGCTCTTTGCCCGCACCTTCGTTTTTGCGTTTTTACTGCTGGCAAGTCCGCAGATCTGCGAGATCGGGCTGAGTATGACGTCAAAGATCATTGAGCTGCTCCAGATTCCTGACGCAGTTAATGTCACATTTGTAGATGAGAGCGTATTCGGAGCCATAGGTGCAGCATGGCTGCTGGTCATTATTTTCGGCATTATCGTGATGTTCAAGGTGTTTAAGCTTCTTTTGGAGATTGCGGAGCGGTATGTCATCCTCGCTATGCTTACGATCACAGCGCCGCTGGCCTTTGCTATGGGCGGCAGCAAAAGCACCTCGGAGATTTTCACAGGCTGGTGCCGGATGTTCGGCAGTATGTGCCTTTTGATGGTGACAAATGTGATTTTCTTCAAAATGCTGCTGTCTGTTCTTGCCACAGTTCCCAGCGGTTTAGATGTTCTCCCGTGGATCGTGCTGATCCTTACGATTGTCAAGGTCGCACGGAAAGCAGACGCCATTGTAACACGCATTGGCTTAAATCCCGCTATCACCGGCGACTCTCTGGGAAGAGGACTCCCCGGCACGCTGACTTATATGGTGGTTCGCAGTGCGGCTTCTCAAATTACAAAGGCAGTGGGCAAGTCCGCAGGAAACGGCGGCAAAGGCGCTGCGCCCAACGCGCCGTCCGGCGGCCCCCGCATGGGCGGGCCCAGCGGAGGTCATGGCAACACGGCGGAGTATGTCCGGCAAAGCGCAGCGCAGCAAAGCAGCACAAATCAAAGCACATCACAGAAATCGTCTGATGCGCAAAGCGCCTCAGTACATACAGGCGCGCCGCAATCACCCTCGCAGGAAAAGTCCGCCCCATCTGCTGCGCAGGACAGTATGCCTAAAAATTCGACAGCGCCAAGGCCCTCGCAGGAACGGAAAAGTTCTGTTCCTCTCGGCACACGCCGCTCTCCGACACATATCAAGGCTGCAACAAAGATACCGCCTGTCGGTGTGCAGAATGCATCCGGCAGACCCGGTACGGCAGGAAAAGCTGGCGCTTCGGCACGCCCCAGTGTGGCGGGAGCGGCAGAGACTCTTCAAAGCGGCGTGCGCTCCCCAGCCTCGCAGCGCATGAGAGTACATTCGCCAGAGACAACGCAGCCCGGCCGTGCAGGAACGCCGGCAGCACCATCCGCTTCCCGTATGAGTCAGATAAACGCACAAAAAGTACAGGGTGGAGCAACTGGTCAGGTGACGCAGGCCGCAGAGCACACAGGGATCACGGTGGGACAAACCACCGTGAACACTTTGCAGGACAACTCTCCAAGACCTGCGGCGGGGATTGGTGGCGCGATGCTTACCACCGCCTCTGTTCGCGGCGGAATACAGACCGTGCAGCAACATACACCCAATGCGCGCTATACGCAGCGGCCACCCAAGCAGCCAACCGGTCAGGCATCGCCGCCTCGGGCGGAAAGCCCGCACCCCGGTACCGCAGGAATGCAAAGCGCCGTTTCTGCGCAGCGGCCGTCTGGAGAACCGCGACCCGGCAGGAATGGTATTCCAAGCCGCACGGCAGTTTCTCCGGATGCACGGCAGCATAGTCCGATCCGGCAGGAATCGCGCAGTGCTTCCGCAGCCGCCGCGCCGACACTCAAAGGGACAGCGCCTAACCGACACCCCGACCCGGCAGGAACGGCAGCAGGCGTCCCATCGGCATCACAGTCGCGGCAGACAGTCAGACCGTCCGCACCTTCTGCGAAAAGCAGCGCACAGCCCGGAAAGAAAGCGGTATCCACAACTGCGGCACTCAAAGGCAGCGTAAAGGCAGACGGCGATGTAAAACCGTCAAGAAAACAGCGGGGTAAGAAGCATGGATGAGAAAGACAATTCCCGATCTTCCCTTCAAACGGCGGCTGATCTTGGCCGTGCCGCAAAAGCAGCCTACCGGATTGCGCAGGCTGCTGCGGTGTCTGGTGTTCACGGTGCCGCTGCCGCTACGGTAAAAGAAACCGTTCCGGCCCTGGTAAAGTTTTTCCTTGCCGTTCTGCTCATCCTAATCGTGATCCCGATGGTAGTATTTACAGCGCTGCCCAATATTTTTTCGGCTACGATTCCTCTGATACCGCTTCGGTGATCCATATGACGGAACAAGCCATGCGTATCGGCGGGGCGTATATGAGTCTGGATGATTTCGAGCGAACGCAGATTGACTCCATCATAACTGGTATTGCGGCGGAATATGAGGCGGATGGAACGGCAATTGACCATATTGAAGTCAAAAACACGATGAAAGAGGATGACCTGCTCTGGATCATTGCAATCAATTCCGCCGCCTATGAGCAGGATCTGGACGCCATGAGCGCGGAGCTGATTCAGAATTTCTGCCAATCCACCCTGTCCTATCAGCCATCGCTTTCTCTTCTGGGTGGCAGCACCTCCGCAACGCTGGAGGTAGAGATCAAGCGGATCGATCCGGAAGAGTTGATGGAGCAGATGGACTTCAATGAGGATGCCAGACAGTGGGCAGGCGCCCTCTTTGAAACGCTGAAGGATAGCGGCGCGCTTGAGAAGTACGGCGGGTACTTCAGCGCCTACCAACCGGATTACAGCGGGGATGGCTCCTATTCCGGCGATATTCAGCATGGTACAAGCTATGATAATGACATTGACATTTCCCGTTTTGTCAGCCCGTCTACGAAAAATAATCTTGACCTTGCCGCCTATGCGGTGCAGGCGTGGGAGAACAACTGGGGCTATGTGTGGGGAACCTACGGCAATATTCTCACAGAGTCCCTCTTTGCCTATAAAAAGCAGCAGTACCCGGACGGAGTCAGCAATTACGCTGATTTTATTGAAGCAAACTGGCTGGGACGGCGCACGGCAGACTGCATCGGCCTGATCAAAGGTTATGCGTGGCTGGATGCTTCCACCATGCGCATCGGTTATGCCGCAAACGGAATGCCGGATTACGGTGCGGATCAGATGTATCAGGCGGCAAAGAATGCCGGCATTCAGGGAACAGACTACGGCACGGTATCCTCCATGCCGGAAATCCCCGGACTGATGTTATGGAAAAGCGGACACGCCGGCGTTTATATTGGCGGCGGTTACGCAATAGAAGCCATGGGAACGCGAAAAGGCGTTGTGAAAACCGAAGTCAGCGGACGCGGCTGGCAGGGGTGGTGTAAGCTGCCCTATATCGACTATCTGGAGGTGGAGTAATTGGCGGAGACAACCTATTTACGCTATATACGGCTGAAATGCGGCATTACGCTGATGGAATTGGAAGAGCACAGCAGCTTCAGCAACCAGTATTTGAGCCTGCTGGAACTGGGCAGGGCAAACTGTACGCCCAGAAATGCGGAAACGCTGGACCGTGCCATGCTGGATATCATTCTCTCCCGTGCAGAGGAGCTGATGAAGCTGGCACAGATTTGCTATGAGCACAAAGGACATCTGTTAGATGCCGTGGAGGTGGATCCGAATGAACTATGAGGTCTATCACATTCCTACCAATTTTACAGATGCAGGCCGCGTTATGGGACTCTTTGGGCTGCGGAATCTGGTGGAGGCTGTCCTCCTGACGCTCCCGGCACTGTATCTTTGCATTGCTTTTCTCCCACTGGATCTGACTCCGAAAATCATAGTGACGCTGACGATCATTGTGCCGCTGGGCGGCTTTGGGCTGATCGGCATCAGTGATGACAGTATGACACGGTGGCTGGGAAGCTGGTGGAAATGGCGGAGATCCCGCCGGATTATCTTATTTCGAGGGGAGGTCAGAAAATGAATCTCAAGGAACTGATTTTTGGCGAAGGCGTCCATACCGGCGGCAGCGGCGGCGTATACCGTGACAGCGTGCAGGCGTGGCTTCCAATCAAAAATATCATCGGCGGCGTAGTCATCACCAAAGATAACCGCTTTGTGAAGATCATGGAAGTGCTGCCTGTCAACATCTATCTGAAGTCTGCCATTGACCGGCAGAATATTATCTCGTCCTTTGCATCGTATTTGCAGATCGCGCCGGATGAACTGCAGATGATCGCCCGCACGCTGCCCGCGGACACGCAGGCGTATGTAGAGCAGATGCAGCGCTATGCAGAACAGGAGGAAAACGAAGCGTGCCGGGAGATGATCGAGGATAACATTCGGGAGATCGGTCATGGCATCGCCGGCGGCGCCATGCGGCATCGCTTTTTCCTTGTGTTTCAGTATGAACCCTCCATGCGGGCCAAGCGCAACACGGTGCAGGCCATCATCCAGCGGCTCAACGAAGAGGCCGACACCGCAAGGCGGTATCTGGATCTGTGTGAACTGGAGGTATTGGAGCCTCAGTATTCCGATAATTTTGTGCTCAAGCTGCTCTATGAGATTTTGAACAAGAAAACCAGCCAGCGTGTGCGTCTGCCGGAGGGCGTTTTCGATATGGCAACGGCCGTTCACGGCATTTATGAGGAGTAAGACGATGCAAGTAAAGAAAAAACCGAAAAAAACTGCAAAAGCAGTTCCAGAGAAGTCCAGAAAGAAAAAACAGCCTTCGGAAGATCAAATCAAAAAACAGCCTTTTTTGAAGCGGATGCTCTTTGGCGAAGAAAAGCCGGATCTCAGTGAGCTTGAAGCTGGCTCCACCACCATTCTCGACATTCTCTCTCCCACCACGGTGGATACAAAAAGCAGTGACTACATCATCGTAGACGACGTGTATCATGCTTATCTCTATATCACGGGCTACGGTTACACCACCACGGTTGGCACCTGCTGGCTTGCGCCTTTGGTGGAGGTCGGCGAGGGGATCAACCTGGGCTTTCTCGTCAAGCGTCAGCCCAAGGAAAAGATCCTCTCCAAAATCGCCCAGACCACTATGGTCAACCGCTCCCGGATGCGGGATGTGGGCGATACGCGGCAGGACTACGAGGAACTGGATAGTGCGATCAGTTCCGGCCTTTATCTCAAGGATGTAATGAACCGGCAAGGCGAGAATTTCTATTATATGCATACCTTAATTGAAGTGACGGCATCTGATCCCGAAACGCTGGAACAGCGCGTCACAGAGGTGGAGAAGCTGTGCGTATCCGTGGATATGATCGCACGGCGCTGCGACTATAAAAACGAGCAGGCGTTTCTCTCGGCCCTTCCCATTCTGGCGCTTGATCCGGATATTGAGCGTAAGGCACGCCGCAATGCGCTGACCTCCGGCGTAGCGGCGGCCTTTCCGTTTGTTTCCTATGAGCTGAGCGACCATGACGGGATCTTTCTGGGACTGAACCTCTACAACCGCTCTCCGGTATTTCTCAATCCCTATGATGATTATAAGTACACCAGCGGCAACTGGTGGATCGGCGGCTCTACCGGTGCAGGCAAGACGGTGACGCTGCAATGTCTCGGTGGGCGGCTGCGGGAACAGGGCAAGCGGGTCATCATCATCGTTCCCAAGAAAGGGCATGAGTTCCGCCCCCTCTGTGAGCGTCTGGGCGGGCTGTATTTGCGAATGTCGCCGTCCTCCAAAGACTGCCCGAATCTGATGGCGATTCGGCGGAAATCGCTGGACTCCTACGCAAAGCTCAAAAATATCGCCGCGCGGGATGACTCTGTGCTGGCAGACAAGATTGCGCAGCTGATCATCTGGTTTTCTCTGAAGAAAAAGGATCTGAGCGAAGAGGATAAGAGCCGCCTTGACTCCTCGCTGGTGGAGGTTTATAAGCGCTACGGCATCACCTTCGACAACAGCACCATTGTCGATGAGAACGGAAATTTCCGCACCATGCCCATTCTCTCGGACTGGTATGAGATTCTTTATCAAGAGCAGGACACGCGGCATCTGGCAGTAGTGCTCTCTCGCTATGTCACCGGTTCGGCTGCGGCAATGGCAGGCCGAAACGACATTGAACTTAACAATAAGTACATTGTCCTCGACCTCTCTGGTATGCCGGATGATATGATCGCGGACGGCACCTTCTGGGCCACCAGCATCGCCTACGACCTCATTATGAACTGTGAGGACGAACTCTCGGCGCTTCTGGCAGACGAGTTATGGAGTCTTGTGGGTGCTACGGCAAACCCGCAGGCGGCCGGGTTTGTGCTGGAAATGGTAAAGACCATCCGTGGCCTTGGCGGGATCGCAGTTACCAGCACCCAGGGAATGCAGGACCTTTTCAGTCTGGAGGGCGGGAGTTACGGCAAAGGAATCCTCGATTCCAGCCGCATTAAACTGGTTATGCAGATGGAGGAGCAGGAGGCACGGCTCATTCAGGATAAGCTGAACCTTTCCGAAGATGAGGTTCGGCAGATCACCCGCTTTCGGCGCGGCGAGGGACTTCTCTGCATCGGCTACAACCATGTTCCCATTGCGTTCCACACGACACCAAAGGAATATGAAGCCATTACCACTTCACCCACCGATCTGCGCATAAAGCGAACGGGGCAAATCGATGAATGATCTAAAGCGGGATATGATGCGGATTCAGGAGCTGATCGGCAATGCCTTCCGACAGACCGGCTCTCTGGTTGCCCTGACAGACGGCGGGCAGATGAATCCAAACAAGCTGCAAAAGACATTGGAGCAGACGATGGAACAATTTGAAGCAGCCACTCTGGAACTGCGAAAACTCTGCGAGCGGTACGCACCGGGAAGCGGGGGCTTTGCGAAAAAGCCGATTCTGCCATCCATGGACGTAACGGGCAGCGTGGAGGCCTTTGGCTATGGCTGGCTCCATATCACGATCAATACGCTGCTGCCCCATTGCCGGTATCAAAGCCCAAACTGGCTCAGCGATACCATTCGGCGGCTGCTGGACAGCTATGAGGCGTGTGGAAAGGAATTGCCGTTTTTTGAGCGGGCCATGCTGATCATTGATGAGCATACCGCCATGGAAGGCCGGCATATTTTCGATCAGGACAACAAGGGGTGGAAGGCGGTCAGCAACGCCATCAAAGGAAGACTTATTCCGGATGATGACCAGCATACGCTGGCAGTCGCCCTTCTTTCTACGGCAGTGCAAAGCCAGGAGTGCTGTCATATCACCGTCCTGCCCCTGTCCGATGCTCATGACTTTTTCTCCGCACATTCCAGTGACTATGCCCTCGGAAACTTCTATTTCGGTGGATGGTGCTGATGGGCAAAGCAGGTGAAAAAGCTGCGAAAACACCCAACAGATTGCTGCCTGATTTCAAGCGCCTTGGAGCTGCTTTGCAGCGCGGCTGGCCTGTTGGGTGTCAGCGGGCTTGGAAGGCTTGAAACAACAGCTTTTTTGAGAAGTGTTTTTGGCCGGTTTTCGCATACTGACCTGTCTACTATGTGGGGGCAACAGGCTGCGCCCACATAGCGGCTCGTAAGGACGCCGAAATTGTTCTTGCGCCGTTTTCGGCGCAAGGGCGATTTCGGCGTTCGCAGGAATTGGGAAGGGAGTGGTTCATGTGTGCTTATGAGCGTAAGAGATATGGATGTTCTGAGGCTTCTCTGCTGGTGTCAAAATGTGCGTCCCGATGATTTGAGCAGTATCTCTACAGAAACAGAGCGTGAAAACTTGATAACGCTGGGCTTGATCAAACGCCATCAACGAAGTGACACGCTGCTTCTCACAAACGGCGGTAGAGCCTTTTTGCAGGCAGCCTTAGAGGGTGATGTTCCAAACTTGACGCTCTCGTACCATGATGCGGCGATTGAGCGGCGTGTGCGGCTTTCCTCTCTGATGATGACTGCTTACCATGCGGGGATCAATGTATTCACAATAACAGCGAACAGTCTGGCGGAGCCTTCCACGCTGTTTATTACTGCGATTACAAGAAGCCGCGGACACAATCCATGGGGCAGCGCCCGCGTCGGGGCGATTGCACATCTGGGCAGCACTTACTACGCGGTACATTATATCTATTCTGGAATCGGCCGCATGGCGGTCAATGACGAACTGGCAGCGTTTCATAATCACACCAATTTCGGCAAAGACACGCAGCGCGCCTTTCTTTTTGCCGGAGCTTCCTACGCTGACATCATAGAGGAACTCAAGGCGCGTGATGAAAAGCGGGATGCCAAGTTGATCCGATACAGCGAAGCCTATCGGGGACTTCACTATCCCGTCCATCTGCTCTCCTGTGATGAAACAGGCGCGCGTCAGCTTCAAATTATGGCTGTTCCGGACTACCGCATGAAGATTTCAAAGCTGATGCTGCGCTCTGCTTACCGCCCTCCGCCGGAGGATGCTCCCGCATGGGATGCCACCTACCAGAACCGTCCCTTCGTCATTGGAGCGGATATGAACCTGCGGCGGATCGACGCCGCCATCGCAAGCGCAAAAAAGAGGGGATGCCTGCCGATTTCACTGGCCGCCTTAGACGCTCAGGGTGACGCGGTGCTGCTGCGGCGCTATAAAGATACCGGCTACGCCGTCATCTATAAGGTGACAGAGAGCGTTCTGACGGAGCTGTTTGGCCGTCCGCCGTCGCTCTATCTTCCCCCTTGCACACAATATCTGACGAAGAAAGGAGCCGTGGTGGATGCCCCGCTTATCCAAGTTGATCGAAAAGATAGAGGATCGCCTCGCAAATAAATGGGGCTGCTGGTATGAACGAAATAAGGCCCGCCTGCCGCTGTATGCGGTGCTGGGCGGCATCGGCTGGGATCTCTACGGAATGTTCCTCAATTCCCTCAAGCTGGGAAAGGAATCCGTATTCAACACCACCGGTGAAGTGATCGAGAGCATTTGGGTATTCAACCCCTTCAAAAATCTCTTCGCTGTTTTTACGCCCTTTGGCCTTGGCGTTTCCGCCTTCATTGCCCTTATGGTCTGCCTCATTACGAAAAAAGGCTACAGCTGGTTTTCAGGCTACAAATTTACCCGGGACGCCCGCGGCTTTGATATCCTGCCGGACGGCACTCACGGCACCTCCGGATTTGCGACAAAAAAGGAGCTTGCTGAGCATCTGGAGCTGGGCAGCGCCGAAGAAGTTACCGGAATGCTCCTTGGACGCATTAAGGCGCGGCCGGATGATCCGGAAAAATACGCCACCTACGTGGCGCACCGCATGAAGCCTGGGGAAAACAATAACATCCTCTGCATCGGCGCACCCGGATCCTATAAGTCCAGAGGCTTTATCATGCCCTTCCTCATGGGCTGCGCGCAGCGAAGCAGCGGCGGACACCATGAATCCGTTGTCGTGACCGACCCCAAAGGCGAACTCTTTGAAAACCTTGCGCCGTATTTTCGGGAGCATGGCTTCTATGTCAAGGCGGTCAATTTCCTCGATATGGCGCACTCTGACGGTTGGAACTGCCTTGCGGGACTGGAAGCAAATCCTGACCTTGTAACCACCGTGGCCAACACCATCATTCAAAACACCTCCGGCCCCAAGGAGGCGGATGACTTCTGGAGCCGTGCGGAATTGAACCTCCTGATGGCACTTATCCACTATGTCTGCAATCTGAAGGATGCCCGCGGCAATCTTCTTCCGTTGGAGCAGCGCAGCCTCGGAGACGTCTATAAGATCCTCGCCTATAAAAGCGTCAACGAGATCAACCGCATCCTCGCGGAGCTGCCGCCGGAGCATCCCGCCAAAGGCCCCCACGGCCTCTTTCTGAAGGCAAGGGAAAACCTCTGGGGCAACATCATCATCGGCCTTGGCAACCGGCTCGCGGTCTTTCAGAATCCGCTGGTGGACAAGATCACCCGCAACCACGATGTAGACCTGCTTCTTCCCGGGCAAAAGCCCTGCGCCTACTTTGTCATCATCTCCGCACAGGATAGTGCCTACCGCTTCCTCAGCTCGCTCTTTTTCTCCCTGACCTTCCCGCAACTGTCCAATTACGCCCGTCTCCACGGAGGACGGCTTCCCGTTCTGACAAACTTCTGCTTGGAAGAATATCTCAACATCGGCTACATGGAGGGCATCTCTGATGTTTTCAACTCCATCCGCGGCTTCAATATGTCGGTGCAGGTGGCGGTGCAGTCCCTCTCCCAATGGCAGGAAAAATATCCGGGGAAGGAATGGGAAAATCAGCTCGGCTCCTTTGACATGACCCTCTATATGGGCTGCAACGATATGACCAGCGCGGAATACTTTGCTAAAAAGTGCGGTAAGGTCACGATCTCCGTCACCAACAATCAGTTTCCCTTGGCACCGCTGTTTTCTCCCATCTACAGTACCACCCGCCCCTATTCCCAGACGCGAAGCAACACCCAGCGAGACCTCCTCCAGCCCGATGAATTCCTGCGGCTCAATAAGTTTCTCTGCATTGTGATGTTCAACCACTATAAGCCCGCCCAGCTCTATAAGATCATGCTGGAGGAACTGCCGGAATACAAAAAGCTGAAAAAATGCAGCGTCTTTGACTATGTGCCGGAATGGAAAAAGAGAGAAGAAGAGGGTGCAAAGCGTCGCACGGCAGGAAATCGCACATCGGCCGCTGCAAGGAACACATCGTCTGCTCCGCCCGCATCGCAGCCGTCGCCTGCATCGGGGAAGCAGCCTGACATGCAGCCGCAGATTTCTCCAGTCGAAGAAGCCGCAACCAGCGGAAGCTCCTGCGGAAATGACAGCATGACGCCGGAGGAGATCGGCCTTGTGGAGATGACCTGCGAAGCCATTCTGGAAGGTGATGATCCGGAACTGGAAGAGATGGATGATCCTACGCGCATTCCACCCGGGCGCGGAATATGAAAAAGAGGTCGAGCAATCGGCCTCTTTTGAAGAAGATATTCCATTGTCAGCGTGCTGTCTGACCGTACTCTCGCTTTATGGCGTCAATAGAAACGACCCATTGCCTATATCGAAAAAGAAAGAGGAGGTGCCCATTATGAGGGCAGCGAAAATGAAAGAGCGTCCCGGTTTCTCTTTGATGAAGCAGACGGATGTGCAGAATATCTACTACATGCAGATGCCACGCTGGCTCTTTTCCGATCCCCGTTACGCCGATATGAGTCTGGACGCCAAGGTGACCTATACTTTTCTTCTCAACCGCTTCCAGCTCTCCCGCAGGAAGGGCTGGGTCAACGACCAGGGGGAGGTGTTTGTCATCTTTCCGCGTCTGGCTCTTGCCAGAGAACTGCGGGTATGCGAAAAGCGCGTGACCGCCGCCTTTCGCGTCCTTGCCCAGCGAAGCCTTATCTGGGAAAAACGCTGTGGCCGCGGCGACGCCAATCAAATCTATCTTGCGAAGGTGGAGCCGGTGGACGATCCGGACTACCAGTGCGCTCCATTTCTTTCCGAAGATGAGGATGAATGCGGTTCAAGAACAGCGGAAACGGCGGGTCTTGCCGCTGCACCGGAGGTGTCAGAACCGCAGAATACGCCGCCCAAGAACGGCGGAAACGACGGTTTTAGAACAGCGGATACGGCGGCTTTAGAACCGCAGAATCTGCCGTCAAGTAAAAAAGAAAGAAGAAAAAAAGAACGAAGTTCAAAAGAAGTCAGTCAGTCTGTCACGCCGCAGGGCGCGGCGTTGGACGGACAGACGGACGAGGAAGAAGAGCTCATGGACATCCTGGATGCCTGTGAGCTCTACTGTTTCCCGCCAGAGACGGCCCGTGTGTTTGAAAACGCCGTGGAGCGGCTTTTTTACTCGGACAGCGTTCGCATCGGAAACGCCACGCTCCCCAAAAGCCGTATCCGCGCCAAGCTCCGCCAGCTGGACAGCATGATATTGCGGGAGGCCGAGGGGAAGCTGGCCGCCAATCTGGAGAGCAGGGTCAAAAACTCAACGGCCTACACCATGTCCGCCATTCTCAATTCCATCGCCGAGAGCGAGAGCGACCTGATGGTGGACCCCTATCTCAACAGCCTGCGTTCCCCACCGCCGGGGAGCGCGGAGAGGAGGTGAAGATCCATGCTTTTATCCAAACAGCAGCGGTTTGTGCTGGATATGCTCCAGTGTCTTGGCTGCGCGCGGGAGCGCCAGCTCACCGCCCTGCTGAAGGCCCGGTTTTTCCCGGAGGACAAGCCGGTACCCCAGGGCTTTCTGGACGCCATGCTGCGCCAGTTCCGCTGCGGCAATATCGACCTGCGCCGGGAGGACGATGTCATTTTCCTGCCGGGGAAACGGCCCTCAAGCACGCTTCTGGAGGCCATCGACGTGATGCTGGAGCTGTCTGATGGAAACCCCTCCGATCTCTGGTCGGAGGAGAAAGGCCCCGTGCTGCTGCGCTTTTCCGTGACCGGCAAGCGGGTGAGCCTGTTTGCCGTGCTCCATGCAAGCGCCATTACGGGGCCGGACGTGCGGGCGCCTCCCGCCATCGGAAAGGCTGAGCGGGTGGTCGTCCTGCTGCCGGAGGGCTGCCCACCGCCGGCGCTGCACATACCCAACAAAGTGTTTTATGCCCTGGGGCAGAAAGACGGGACGCACCGTTTCTTTGCTCCGGGAGAAAATTGACAAAGGAGGAAACCCTATGCCGAAAAAGAAAACCGTACCTGCCCCCGATACCGGGCAGCAGAACGAAGCCGTAGTGGCCGCTTCGTCCCCAGAGAACGCGACCGATGTGCCTGTGGAGAACGCGGCCGCTGCCCCTGCGGAAGCCGTGGGCACGATTCCTGCGGAGGATACCGTGTGTCCGCCGGAGCCGGAGACTCCGGCGGAGGAGGACGCCAGTACTCTGCCGGAGCAGAAGGCGTCTATCCCGCAGGAAGGCGGCGATGCTCTGCGGCTGGACCCCGAAGCGGAGAGCGCGTCGGAAATCCTCTCCGTGGAGCCCGAGCCCGCTGCCGACGCCGAAGATGATGAAGGAAGTGTCGTTCCATTGCCAAAGGCAAATAACGTGAGC
>OGHH01001834.1_pt1 | contig 13790 bp, 9 predicted proteins | sample 1571471 | NCBI WGS metagenome assembly OGHH01 (sample SAMEA2581936, study PRJEB24529) | metagenome | biome: Human gut stool | place: China | collected 2011
TGGGCATTCCATAGACTGCTTTGAAAACGGATTTCAAAGTAGTGGTGTTCATCAGGTACTGTTTTGACAACTCTTCAATTTTGGTAACTTTTTTGAAAAAATTTGGATTAGACCACCAGTTAGGGGCTAACCCTGTAACTTAACGAAATGACATTGAAGTAACATAAAAATAAGATTTTTTGTACTGTACACAGGACAGTTCTTGACGTATACAACTGTGAAACGTATAATAGGCAAAGGATATTCAGGCAGAAGATGGAGGAAATTTCATGGCATTAAGTAAAAAGCCGGTCAACGGCATGAAAGATATTTTACCGGAGGAGATGCAGATCCGGGATTATGTGCAGCAAGTCATCAAAGAGACTTACCGCAGTTTCGGCTTTACGCCGATCGAGACACCTTGTATGGAAAATATTGCAAACCTGAGCAATAAACAGGGTGGAGAAAATGAAAAACTGATTTTTAAGGTAATGAAGCGTGGTGAAAAGCTGAAAGTCGCTGAAGCAAAAGAAGAAGCGGATTTAGTTGATTTTGGTATGCGTTATGATCTGACTGTTCCGTTAGTTCGTTTTTATTCAAATAATGCAAATGATCTTCCATCTCCGTTTAAGGCGATTCAGATGGGAAATGTCTGGAGAGCTGACCGCCCGCAGCGTGGACGTTATCGTCAGTTTATGCAGTGTGACATCGATATTATCGGAGAGCCGACGAACCTTGCAGAGATTGAGCTGATCTTAGCAACAACTACAACAATCGGAAAACTCGGATTTAAGAATTTCGAGATCCGCATCAATGAGCGCCGGATCTTAAAGGCGATGGCAGCATACAGTGGATTTGCAGAGGAAGATTTCGATACTGTATTTATCATCTTAGATAAGATGGACAAGATCGGACTTGACGGTGTGGCAGAGGAACTCGAAAAAGAGGGTTATGCAAAAGAGTCGATCGAGAAATATCTTGCACTTTTTAAAGGTGTTGAGAAAGCAGAAAACGGCATCAAATACCTTGCAAAGACTTTGGAGGGATATTTAGATCCTGAGGTGGAGCGCAATCTTTTAGAGATCATCGATACCGTGGAGGGTGCAAAGGCGGCTTCCTTTAAGATGGTATTTGACCCGACTTTGGTTCGTGGTATGAGCTACTATACCGGAACCATTTTTGAGATCTCCATGCCGGAGCTTGGCGCAGCCTGTGGCGGCGGTGGACGTTATGATAAGATGGTTGGCAAATTTACCGGACAGGATGTGCCGGCATGTGGATTTTCCATCGGTTTTGAGCGTATCATCCTTCTTCTGATGGAGAACGGATTTACGGTTCCGACACAGCGTCCGAAAGTTGCATACCTGATTGAAAAGGGATGCCCGGCAGAAAAGCTCGGCGAGATCATCGGAAAGGCACAGGAAGAACGTGCGGCAGGCAAACAGGTGCTGGTTGTCCGCATGAACAAGAATAAAAAATTCCAGAAGGAAAAATTAGATGCCGAGGGATACAAAGAGATTGTAGAATACTTCAATAAATAGATATCGGATAAAAGTACAATCTCTTCGAAATCATTGAGTTTTTCAATAAATAAAGTTTAATGACAGAGTGAATAATCTCTTCGAGATTGTAGAATTTTTTAATAAGTAAAAGGAAAGAGGTTTGCAGTAATGGCAGAATCAATGAAAGGCTTACACAGAAGCCATAGATGTACCGAGGTTTCAAATCAGAATATCGGTGAGACCGTAACCGTCATGGGATGGGTACAGAAGAGAAGAAATTTAGGAAGTCTGATCTTTATCGACTTAAGAGACCGTTCGGGTATCTTACAGCTCGTATTTAACGAAGAGAGCGTCGGCAAAGAGGGATATGAGAAGGCAGAGCGTTTAAGAAGTGAGTATGTGATCGCGGTAACCGGAAAAGTTGAAAAACGTTCCGCAGCAGTGAATGAGTCTTTAAAGACTGGTGATATCGAAGTGATCGCAACCGATATCCGCATCTTATCCGAGGCAGAGACACCTCCATTCCAGATCGAGGAGAACAGCCAGACGAAAGACGAAGTCCGTTTAAAATACCGTTATTTAGACCTGCGCAGACCGGATATCCAGAAGAACCTGATGCTCCGCAGCAAAGTTGCATATCTGATGCGTGACTTTATGGCAAAAGAGGGATTCCTTGAGATTGAGACTCCGATGTTATGTAAATCAACACCGGAAGGTGCAAGGGATTACCTGGTACCGAGCCGTGTCCATCCGGGACATTTTTATGCACTGCCGCAGTCACCGCAGCTTTACAAACAGCTTTTAATGTGTTCCGGTTACGACCGTTATTTCCAGATCGCAAGATGTTTCCGTGATGAGGATCTTCGTGCAGACCGTCAGCCGGAATTTACACAGGCAGATATGGAACTTGCATTTGTGGATGTGGAAGATGTATTAGATGTCAACGAGAGACTGCTTAAATATATTTTCAAGGAAGCAATCGGTGTGGATGTGACACTGCCGCTGCCAAGAATGCCATGGCAGGAAGCAATGGATCGTTTCGGTTCTGACAAACCGGATACACGTTTCGGCATGGAACTCTGTGACGTATCCAAAGTTGTAGAGGGATGTGGATTCTCCGTATTCACAGGAGCACTCGAAAATGGTGGTTCCGTCCGTGGTATCAACGCAAAAGGACAGGCCGGCATGCCGCGTAAAAAGATCGACAAACTGGTGGAATTTGCAAAAGGCTACGGTGCAAAAGGACTTGCTTACCTTGCAGTGAATGAGGATGGCACTTACAAATCTTCCTTTGCAAAATTCATGACAGAGGATGAGTTAAAGGCACTTGTTTCTGCAATGCAGGGAGAGCCGGGAGACTTATTATTATTTGCAGCAGACAAAAACAAGATCGTATGGAATGTACTTGGAGCACTCCGTCTCGAGCTTGCAAAAGAGTTAGATCTGCTTGATCCAAACCAGTACAACTTTTTATGGGTAACAGAGTTCCCGCTGTTAGAGTGGTCTGACGAGGAGAACCGTTTTATGGCAATGCACCATCCGTTCACCATGCCGATGGAAGAGGACTGGGATAAGATCGATTCTGATCCGGGCAGTGTCCGTGCAAAAGCATACGATATTGTATTAAACGGTACAGAGCTTGGCGGTGGTTCCGTGCGTATCCATCAGGATGACATTCAGGAGAAGATGTTTGAGGTGCTCGGCTTTACCAAAGAGCGCGCACATGAGCAGTTTGGATTCCTGTTAGATGCATTCAAATACGGTGTTCCGCCACACGCAGGATTGGCTTATGGACTTGACCGTCTGGTCATGCATATGGTACACGCAGATTCCATCCGTGATGTCATTGCATTCCCGAAAGTAAAAGATGCATCCTGTCTGATGACACAGGCACCTGGAATCGTGGATAAAAAACAGTTGGAAGAACTGGGACTTGAAGTTGAGGAAGTGTCAGAAGAATAAGTAAAAATTTGACAGGGCGTCGGGGACGCCCTGTTTTTGTATATGGGGGAAATATGGGAGAGAAAGTTAAGAAAAAGGGAACATGGGATGCCAGATGGCTCACCATACCGGAGTTTGCCGATGCCTTGCCCGTTAATCTCTTTCACAAAGAACAGGTCCAGCCAGCTTTTGAAGGAGAAAAAACGGCAGAATTACAAAATGTCCATGTGTTTGTGCGCGGGCATTTTACTTTAGAGCGTGCACAGAAGATTTTCTGTAAGGTCACAGCCGATGACCATTATAAGGCATATCTGGATGGAGCGTTTATGGGGGAAGGACCTGCCGCGGCATATCATACGAAGTATTATTACAATGTTTTGGAACTGGGGACATTTGCTGCCGGGGAGCATGTGCTGGCACTCCATCTGTATTATCAGGGACTTGTGAACCGTGTGTGGAATAGCGGGGATTTGCGTTTTGCCTTTGCGGCGGAGCTGTGGGATGAAAAGGGAAAGGAGATACCGGTTTCTTTTTGCTTTTTGAAAACGGATTGTTATGAGGGAGAGACAGTCGGATACGAGACACAGTTTTTGGAAAATTTTGACAGCTCCCAATACCCATATGGGTGGAAAAATGCTAAGTTTGATGAGAGCGGCTGGAAAAAACCTGTTCCGGCAGGGTGGGCAGATTACACGCTGACGAAACAGCCGACGGAGATGCTCTCTTACATGGAATATCAGTTGGAGACGATAAAGCTGCACGCTGGTAATGAGCATCCACTAGAACCGATAAAGCTGTACTCTGATGCCGTACAGCCATTGAAACCGACAAAGTCAGAGCACAAGTGTGCAGATCATAACAGTCATATACATCAGATCACACCGTCCGTGATAAGACAAGATCCCGATGGTTCGATCCTTCTGGATGCGGGCGAAGAGATCACAGGCATGATCCTGCTCACCGCGGAGGGGAAAGACGGCGATCAGGTGAAGTTGTTTTATGGGGAGGAACTGGATGAAACGGGCAGTGTGCGCTATGATATGCGGTGCAACTGCTGTTACAGGGAAATCTGGACGTTGGCAGATGGCAGATGTGAATTTGATCCGTATGATTACAAGGGATTCCGGTATGTTAAGATCGTGCCGGACGGGGGCGTTAAACTGTCGGATATCCGTTTTCTGGTAAGGCATTATCCGATGGATGAATCACTTTGTGAGTTAAAGACAGAGGAGAAAACATTAGAAAATATTTTTCAAATCTGCAAAAATGCAGTGCGTCTTGGAACACAGGAGAATTATGTGGACTGCCCGACGAGGGAAAAAGGTCAGTACTTAGGGGATGCGGTCGTGACGGCGCACGCGCAGGTACTTTTGACCGGAAAGACGGATATGCTGTTAAAATGCATCGATCAGTTTGCACAGACAGCGAGGGTCTGTCCGGGACTGCTTGCGGTTGCGCCGGGCGGCCTGATGCAGGAGATTGCAGATTTTTCACTGTTGTATTCGCAGCTCCTTTTGCTGTATTATCGTTTTACCGGGGAGAAAGAGACGGTGGACCGTTATTATGGAATCGCAGATGGGATTTTAAAACATTTTTCGCAGTATGCGAGGGAGGACGGTCTGTTAGAGCAGGTCGCTGACAAATGGAATCTTGTGGACTGGCCGGAAAATCTGCGGGATGGATATGATTTTCCACTGACGAGACCTGTGGTGGCGCCAGGCTGCCATAATGTGATCAATGCACTCTACATCGGGGCGATGGAGACACAGAATACGCTGGCAGAGATCTGTGGCAGGGAAATGCCGTATCAGACGAAAGAAATTAAAAAAGCATACCGGAACGCTTTTTACCGGGAAAAGACAGGACTTTTAGCGGACAGCGAGACGAGCAGCCACGCGGCACTGCATTCGAATGTTTATGCGATGTACTTTCATTTACTGCCAGAAGCGGACGAAGAGAAAATACTGACGTTTATGAAACAGAAGGGATTTTCCTGCGGCGTGATGCTGAGCTATTTTGTGCTGCGTGTGTTCGCAGAACGCGGACAGTACGATATGGTGTATGAGCTGCTGGTCAATGAGGACGAACACGGATGGGTCAATATGCTGCGCGAGGGCGCAACGACCTGTTTTGAGGCCTGGGGGAAAGACCAGAAATGGAATACCAGCCTGTGCCACCCCTGGGCATCTGCACCGGTCCCGATTTTGATCGAGGAGATCGCGGGGGTACATATCGATGCGGCAGAGAAGGATGGATATTACTGGACACCGCACATCCCGGAGAAAATCAGGGAGTTTCGCCTCTGTGTGCCGGTGAAAGGGAAAAAAATCATTGTTGAAAAGAAAATGGGGGAAGAATATGCAGTTATCAGAGAAGACAAAGAATAATTTAAAAGGCGTTATGCCGATTACAAAAGAGGAGCGCGAGGATGCGCTGGCATCTGCCTGCATGCAGGTAAAGCGTGTTCTGCCGGAATTTACGACAAAATTTCAGAATGCATACAGTGAAAATGGATTTTACCGTCCAATCGACAACGTGGAGTGGACGACGGGATTCTGGACGGGGGAGATCTGGCTTGCCTATGAATATGGCGGGGGGGACGTTCTGTTAAAGGCGGCAGAGATCCAGATGCAGGATTTCCTGCACCGGATCGAGCAGAAGATCTGTGTGGATCATCATGATATGGGATTTTTGTATACACCATCCTGTGTCGCAGGTTATAAGCTGACCGGTTCCGGGACGGGAAAAAGAGCGGCGCTCCTTGCGGCAGACCAGTTAAAGAGCCGTTTTCAGGAAAAGGGAGAATTTATCCAGGCGTGGGGCGCTATGGGAGAGCCGGAAAATTACAGGCTGATCATAGACTGTCTGCTCAACGTACCGCTGCTTTACTGGGCGTCACAGGAAACGGGAGATGAGAGTTACCGTCAGATCGCTGACCGGCATGTACATACCACACTTGAAAATGTGATCCGCCCGGACTTTTCGACCTGGCATACATTTTTCTTTGATCCGGTAACTGGAAATCCGGATCACGGGGCAACCTGTCAGGGCTACCGGGACGGTTCTGCCTGGGCGAGAGGCCAGGCGTGGGGAATTTACGGAACGGCACTCGCATACCGCTATACAAAAAGAGAGGAATACAAATATATTTTCCGTGGTGTCAGTAAATATTATATAGAGCATCTGCCGAAAGATCTCGTACCGTACTGGGATCTGGAGTTTTCGGATGGTGATGCACAGCCGAGGGATTCTTCCTCCGCCTCCATTGCAGCGTGCGGAATGCTTGAGATGGCAAAATACTTATATGATGAGGAGGCGGCATTTTACCGGGATCTTGCGGAAAAATTTATTGGTTCTGTATACCGGAACTATGCGGTAAAAGATTTTGAAAAATCCAACGGGATCGTACTGCACAGCACATATTCGAACCGTTCGCCGTATAATACCTGCAATCCGTGCGGTGTGGATGAGTGCAATAGCTGGGGCGATTATTTTTACATGGAGGCGCTGACGAGGCTGCAGAAAGACTGGCAGATCTACTGGTAAAGGGGAAGAGATGGAATTTTACAGGATAAATGCACAGATGCTCCCGAAGGTAAATTTTGTGGATGAGACAGAGATAAGACCGCCTTATGTCCACCGGAAACGCAGGGCGGGAGAACAGATCTTATATTTTATCCGGCACGGGGAGATGCATCTGCTTGAGGACGGAAAGCCTCTGATCTTAAAGCCGGGGGATGTCTGTCTGCTGGATAAGGATCGCACGCATGAGGGAACAAAGGCGACGACCTGCAATTATTATTATGTACATTTCATGCATGGGGAGATGGAACTGGTCGATGCAAAAGAAGAGGAAGTCGCCAGGCAGCAGTTTGAACGCCGGAGAAAGGCGATGGCAAAGGAGCCATGTGAGCCTTATGGAAGTTATGATGAGAGCAAGATCTGGCTGCCGAAATACTGGCATATCAAAAAAGTCACCGACCAGATCCACATTGATGAGCTGATCAAGCAGGCGATCGCGGAGGATTACAGCACGTTTGAGAATCATAAGATCCTCTGTGCCTGCCGGATACAGGAGGCGTTGATCGAGATCGCGCGCTGTTTTGCGACAGCGGAACGCGAAAGGACTGCAGGCGGGTTCCCGGAAAGCTATTATAAAGTCCAGAAAATACAGGAATGGCTGAATGCGTCTTATGCGGCAGACATTTCGGGGGAGCGGTTAGAGGAGGAGTTTGACGGCAATTTTGATTACATGAACCGCATCTTTAAGCGCGTGACAGGACAGACCATTTTCCAGTATCTGACGGCAGTCCGCATGGAACATGCCAAGCGTCTGATCGCGCAGACGACGATGCATACCGGGGTGATCGGCCAGGAGGTCGGCTACCCGGATGAATATTATTTCAGCAAAGTGTTTAAGCGCAATGTCGGGATGTCACCGCGCGCCTACGCAGATTCTCTGTCAAAAAATAAATCATGAAAAGTCGCTAAAAGACAAAAAGTGTCACTATTCTCCATTGTATCATACCTCTGTTTTTTACTATGATGTGTTTAAAAGAAAACATAGACCGTAGTAAAAATGGAGGTATTTTTTATGATTATGAATAAAACAGAACTGTTATTAAGTGAGGGATGGAAGTTTCATTTTGGAGAATGTGAGGAGGCATGGTATCAGGGATATGACGATCGTGCATTTGAGCGTGTCATGCTGCCGCATGACTGGGCAGTGGCTTATCCTTTTTCAAAACAATATTCCAGCGGCACCGGATATCTCACAGGCGGGATCGGCTGGTACCGGCTGCATTTTTATCTGCCAGAGGAATATCAGGGGAAAGCGATCCGTCTGGTATTCGACGGTGTGTATAAAAACAGCCAGGTGTGGGTCAACAGTTATTATCAGGGAAAACACCCGTATGGTTACACCGGATTTTCCTATGATATCTCTGGGATCGCACATTTTGGGGAGCAGGAAAATGTGGTCAGTGTGAAAGTGACGCACACGGACATTGCGGATTCGAGATGGTACACGGGAAGCGGGATCACGCGGAAAGTCACTCTTGTGGTGGAAGAACAGGTGCATCCGGCAGAATATGGCGTGACGTTTGTGACAGAGAAACTTGTGGCCGATGGTAGAGGACTTACAGCAGTGCAGGATGCCGGGGGAGATATTTCGAAGGAAAAGAACCAAAGCACAGAGGATAACGCCGACATGCACAGGGAGGCAGGGGAAGATATCCACGAGGAAAAGAACTGGGGCAACGAGGAGGGGGGAGAAAATCAGGCAACAGTCCTGATCCGCCACGAGATATGCAACCAGACGAAGGAGCAGAAAACATGTGTGGTCTGCACAAAACTGTTTGATCCGCAGGGAACACCTGTGGCAGAGTGGAAAGAACAGGTACAGATCCCGGCAGGAAATACGGTATCCTGCAGCATGCATGGCACCATCCGTGATCCGAAGTGCTGGTCGCCGGAGCACCCGGATCTCTATGGGATGGAAACCTGGTATGAGACAACGGATGAGGATGGAAAGAAAATATCTTATCTTGCAGACACACAGAAGGTCGGGATCCGTGTGGCAGAATTTGACGCGGACCGGGGATTTTTCCTAAACGGTGTGCCGATGAAGATCAAAGGCGTCTGTGTGCATCATGATGCCGGCTGGACCCGGCACAGAGTGAGGAGGCTATTGCCGCTACCGTGGCAAAGTTCCAGACCCTGGCCGAGCAGAACGGCTCCGACGTGGTCGTGGACGAGTGGGGCAAGCGCCGTCTTGCTTACGCCATCGACTACAAGACCGAAGGCTACTATGTGCTGATGAGCTTCACCAGCGGCCCGGAATTCCCCAAGGAACTGGATCGTATCCTGGGCATTACCGAGGGCATCATGCGTTCCATGATCGTCTGCAAGGGCGAGTAAGGGAGGCAGTTTTATGCTCAACAAGATTTTCATCATGGGTCGTCTGACCCGGGACCCTGAGCTGCGCCGTACCCAGAACGGTACCGCCGTCACCAGCTTCTCCCTGGCCGTGGACCGGGACTTCAAGTCCCAGAGCGGCGAGAAGGAGACCGATTTCATCGACGTGGTGGCCTGGCGCAGCACAGCCGAGTTCGTGGCCAAATATTTCACCAAGGGCCGCATGGCCGTGGTGGAGGGCCGGCTCCAGATCCGTGACTGGAAAGACCGCGAAGGCAACAACCGCAGAAGTGCGGAAGTGGTTGCCGACAACGTCTATTTCGGCGACTCCAGGCGGGACGGTGCTCCCGCCGGCGGCAGCTTCTCCGCTCCTCCGGCCTATGGCGCACCCACCGGCGGCTACACCGCTCCTGTGGGCGGCAGTTCCGAATTTGCCGAGATCGACGAGGAGGACGGCGACCTGCCGTTCTGATCACCCCCAGGTTACACCTAATTCTATAAAGGAGGAATTCTTCCATGGCTATGGAACGCGAAAATAGAGCCCCCCGGGGCACCGGCCGCAAGCGCAAGAAGGTCTGCCAGTTCTGCGTGGATAAGTGCGAGCACATCGACTACAAGGATGCCGCCAAGCTGCGCCGCTTCATTTCCGAGCGGTCCAAGATTCTGCCCCGCAGAACCACCGGCACCTGCGCCATGCATCAGCGTCAGCTGACCGAGGCCATCAAGCGGGCCCGTCAGATCGCTCTGCTGCCCTTCGTCACCGAGTAAAATATTGCTCCTGCAAGGGCCTCGCAAGTTGAATCAAAAATCCCTCCGCCGTAACGGCGGAGGGGTTTTTTCCAATATAGGAGGATAAGAGCATTAACTCACAGCAAATAATGCTCCAACTCGCGAAGAAAGCGCCGGATGTTGTCCGCGTCCAGCTCGTAATAGAAGCTGAAGCTCCGGCGGCTGGGTCAGGCTGAAATTGCTGAACAGCTGCACCGGGTCGTCGCCGATCATGGCCGGGGGCTGGCTGATTTTTTCCGGTGGTTGCATTTTGGATCAAGTTATGCTACAATGCACCTAATCATACACACCGGGCTTTACCTATTAAATATAGAAGCCCGGGAAAGAGCCGGAAAGGAGCCGGAAGCATGGAGACCATTACCAGCCGCCAGAATCCGCTGATGACCCATATCCGCAAGCTGGCCGGGTCCGCCGCCTATCGCCGCCAGACGGGGCAGTGCCTGTGCGACAGCCCCAAGCTGCTGCGGGAGGCCGCCCAGTGGGGGGCGGAGGTGCAGACCGTGGTGTCGGTGGAGCCGTGGCCGGAGCCGCTGCCGGAAAAGGTCCGGCAGGTGCTGGTGCCGCCGGAGGTCATGGCCTCCATCAGCCCCGCCAAGACCCCTCAGGGGGTGCTGTTCACCTGCCGCGTGCCGGTTCTGCCGGTGCCGGAAACGCTTCCGGGTCGGCGCTATGTGGTGCTGGACGGGGTTCAGGACCCCGGCAACGTGGGAACGGTGCTGCGGACCCTGGACGCTTTTGACGCCGATGGGCTGCTGCTGACCGGCGGGTGCGCGGACCCCTTCGGGCCGAAAACCGTCCGGGCCTCCATGGGGGCGGTGTTCCGCCGCCCGGTGTGGAGCGTGACGCCGGAGGAACTGGGGGACCTGCTGCGCCGCAGCGGCATCCCCCTGTACGGCGCGGCCCTGCGGCCGGACGCCATGGACGCCCGGCAGGCGGACTATTCCCGCTGCGCCTTGGCCATCGGCTCCGAGGGGCGGGGCCTGAGCCGGGAGGTGCTGGACCTGTGCGACAAAACCGTGCTGATTCCCATGTCCCCCCGCTGCGAGTCGCTGAACGCGGCCATTGCGGCGGCGGTGCTGCTGTGGGAAAGCTGGCGGTAAACGGAAGGAGGGGACTGCCGTGGCGGCGCTGAAATACTGGGTATGGCTGACGGCCCTGCCGGGGCTCAGCAACCGCAGCAGGCTTCTGCTGCTGGAGCGCTATGGCTCCCCGGAGGACGTATACTATGCCGACGCCGAGGAGCTGGCCCTGACCGAGGGGCTGACGCCGGGACAGGCCCAGCTGCTTTCGGACAAGAGCCTCACCCGGGCGGACCGCATCCTGGCGGACTGCGCCCGGGGCGATATTTTCCTGCTGACCATGCAGGATGCCGCCTATCCCGCCCGGCTGCGGGACATTTTCGACCCGCCGGTGCTGTTGTACGGCAAGGGGTCGCTGCCGCTGTTTGACGAGGAGGCGGCCATCGCCGTGGTGGGCACCCGGTCCTGCACCCCCTATGGCCTGCGGTGCGCCCACCGGATGGGCTATGAGCTGGCCCGGCAGGGTGCGGTGGTGGTGTCCGGCATGGCCAAGGGCATCGACGGCGCCGCCATGCGGGGCGCTTTGCAGGCGGGAGGCTTCACCGCCGCCGTTCTGGGTGGCGGGGTGGACGTGGTATATCCCGCGGAAAACCGCAGATTATATGAAGATATCGCCGCCACCGGCGTGCTGCTGTCGGAGTATCCGCCGGGAACGGAGCCCCTGCCGGGGCATTTTCCCGTGCGCAACCGCATCATCAGCGGACTGAGCCTGGCGTCCTTGGTGGTGGAGGCCCCGGTGCGCTCCGGGGCGCTGATCACCGCCCACGCCGCCCTGGACCAGGGGCGGGACGTGTTCGCCGTGCCGGGACCCATCGACGCGGCGGCCAGCGTGGGCTGCAACCGGCTGATCCGGGACGGCGCGGGACTGGCCGCGTCGGGCTGGGACATTCTGTCGGTGTATCACAGCCGGTTCCCTCACCGGCTGCACCCGGCCCAGATGACCGTTCCCGAGCCGGGGGAGACCCCCAGGCAGGAGGAAAGCCCTCCGCCGGCACAGACCCCGGAGCCGGAAGCCCCTGCCGCACCGGAGCTGCCGGTGCTGGACCTGGACCGCAACCGGGAGGGGCTTACCGACGATCAGCTGGCGCTGATTCGGGTGCTGGATACGGAGACGCCTCTGCTGACGGATGAGGCGGCGGAGCAGACGGGCCCGCCGGGAAGGCGGGTGCTGTCGGCGCTGACGGTGCTGGAGATCGACGGCTATGCCCAACGGTCCGGCCCCCGCAGCTATGTGCGCACAGTAAGGTTACATTCGGAAAAGGAAGGATCATAAATATGGCAAAAAAGGCTGAAAAATACCTGGTGATCGTGGAGTCCCCGGCCAAGGCCAAGACCATCGGCAAATACCTGGGCCCCGCATATCAGGTGAAGGCCTGTATGGGACATCTGCGGGACCTGCCCAAAAGCAAGCTGGGCGTGGACGTGGAAAACGATTTTGAGCCCAATTACCGGCCCATCAAGGGCAAGGAGGACATCATCCGGGACCTGAAGCAGGCGGCCAAGGAAAGCGACGCCGTGTATCTGGCCACCGACCCGGACCGGGAGGGAGAGGCCATCAGCTGGCATCTGAAGCAGCTTTTGGACCTGCCGGAGGATAAAACCTTCCGGGTCACCTTCAACGAGATCACCCGCAAGGTGGTCACCGAGAGCATCCGGCAGCCCCGGGACATTGACCAGGACCTGGTGGACGCTCAGCAGGCCCGGCGCATCCTGGACCGCATCGTGGGCTATGAGCTGTCCCCGCTGCTGTGGAAAAAGATCCGCAGGGGCCTCTCCGCCGGACGGGTCCAGTCCGTGGCCATGCGCCTGGTGGCGGACCGGGAGAAGGAGATCGCCGATTTCGTGCCCCAGGAATACTGGACCCTGGACGCCCTGCTGAAAAACGACCAGGGGGCCCGGTTCAAGGCACACTACTATGGCCGCGGCGGCAAGAAATATGAGCCGTCCTCCCAGCAGGAGGTGGACGACATCCGCGCCCAGCTTCAGCGGCTGCACCAGCAGCGGCGTGGAAAAGGTGTTGTCCACGATGACGATGCAGTCCGGATTCTGTGCATGCGCGTAGTCCGCGACGGCGGCGATGTCCGTGACCTTCATGCTGGGGTTGGCAGTGGTCTCAAAGTAAACGACCTTTGTGTCCGGGCGAATGGCTGCTTTCACCTGCGCCATGTCCGTCATGTCGATGCTGTCGGCGTGGATGCCGAAGCGCGGCAGTGTCTCGTGGATGAGCGCGAACGTGCAGCCGTAGAGCGTTTTGTCTGCCACAAGGTGATCGCCGCAGCTGAGCAGCGACAGCAGCGTGGCGGAGATGGCACCCATGCCGGACGAGAACGCCGTGCAGTCCTCGCCGCCCTCCAGCAGCGCGATTTTCTGCTCGAGCTGGCGGGTGGTGGGGTTGCCGAGACGGGAATAGATGAAGCCGCTCTCCTGACCGGCGAAGCGGCGGCCGCCCTGCTCGGCGGAATCAAAGACGAAGGTGGAGGTCTGGAAGATCGGCGTGGACAGTGCGCCGAAGTCGTTGTGCACGTGGTTGCCGTGGACGACGACCGTTGCGGGAGCGTAGGTTTTCTGAGCCATGATGATGTTT
>OGHH01001842.1_pt1 | contig 13743 bp, 13 predicted proteins | sample 1571471 | NCBI WGS metagenome assembly OGHH01 (sample SAMEA2581936, study PRJEB24529) | metagenome | biome: Human gut stool | place: China | collected 2011
AAGACGGAATTTTTTATGCGGAAATTTGTGCCTGGACCAGCGCAGCTGTTTTATTGTTTATAAGTTATATGATTATTATACGAAAATACAAAGAGTATAACTGCTGACTGTTAAGTAAAAATAGTTCGACTCCATGGACAAAAAGGTGTATAATAAAATAGAACTTCAGTATATTAAGGAAAAAGATATTATAATCTTCCAGCAACTCTGCAATGGCATTATGGGACAGACCATGAATCTTCCGGGTAAGGGAGGCAGCAAGATTTCGGTTGCGGCTTATCGATTGTCGCAGAAGGTTGTCGGATTTAATTAAGAGGATAAAGGGGAATATAAGGGCAATTCGTTTGCAATTACACAAGTGAGGAGAAGAGATTATGGCAAGCATTCGAGAAGTTGCAAAGCTGGCACATGTAGCACCCAGCACGGTATCCAGAGCGTTAAATGGTAGCGGATATGTATCAGAGAAAAGCAAAAACAAAATTAAGAAGGCGGTAGAGGAGCTAGATTATATTCCTAATCAGTGGATCAGAAATCTGTATAAGAAAAGAACGGGTATTATCGGTGTTATGACACCAGATATTATCCATCCGTATTTCTCAACTCTTTGGAATTATCTTGAGGCAGAATTAGATCAATACGGATATAATGTGGTTATTTGTAATACCAGAGGAAATCAGGACAAGGAAAGAGAATATCTTGATACATTGGAACGTAATCTGTTCGATGGACTGATTGTAGGATCTGCGTTTCTTTCTGATGAATATTATATGAATATTGAGAAACCAATTATCTCACTGGATCGGATTATACCGGGAATCCCGCTGGTGACATCGGATCATCATCAGGGAGGAATTTTAGCGGGCGAATTGTTTTTGGAAAAAGGCTGTAAAAAAGTGATGTGCTTTAGTGATCCGACCAGGATGGAACTTGCCTCTGCCGATAGCGCGAGAGCCCTTATCGATGTGATGGAGAAGCATAATAGGGAGGTTATCATTGAGTCTTTTCAATGGGAGGAAGTTGTAAACTATCAATTGTGTATGAAACGTACCAGAACATTGTTGGATCAATATCCGGACGTTGATGGAATTATGGCTTTGGACTTGTGTGCAGCCGCCTTCCTCAAGACAGAAAAAAACAAAAAAATATTGGCTTATGATGGAACTTATGCCACGGACTTCAATTACCATTCGATTGATTCAATTGTACAGGATGCGAAGAAGGTTGCAAAGGAAAGTGTGAATATGCTTATTAAATTGATCAATGATCAACCGCTTAAGAAAAGGGAAGTATTGGTTCCTGTAAAATATAAAAAGGGCGATACTTTGTAGAATGGAGAGCATTGGCACAAAGGAGTGTGTGAAACTTTTTCTGTAAATAGCTAATAACAGCAAGGTCTTCTATGGTAAAATATAAATCATAGGAGGCCTTTTATTATGGCAAGAAGAGGCTTCCAGCTCAATCATTATCATAGAAGATTATTATTTACAGACTTTTCTTCATAGTCTCCTTTTTCTAGTGATTTTTAATAAAAAATCAAGATGATTTTTGGATATAGTAACGAATCTGTGAATAAACTGCATTTTTATGTTGCAATATAGTTACGCATAGTGTATATTACAGATGTGGAACAGTTCCACAAATGATGTGGACAGTTCCGTGGCACAAAACAAGGCATCCATAGATGAAAAATTTTTTTTGATCAGATATGGAACAGTTTCACAAAAAGGAGGAATATATATGAAAGCAAAGAAGTTAGTAGCAGTTGGAATGACAGTGCTAATGCTTGGGGGATTATTTGTGGGATGCGGAAATTCTGCAGATACCTCGACAGGAGCAAACAGTGGAAAAAATGTAAAGATTACAATTTTCCAGAGTAAGATTGAGGCAAATGAAGGATACAAGAAATTAATTGCAGCATATGAAAAGGATCATCCAAATGTAGAAATTAATCTTGAAGCTGTCACAGGAAATGATTTTGGCGCATCAATGAAAGCAAAGATGCAGTCGGATCCACCAACAATCTTTTCTGTAGGTGGTTTTTCGGACATGAAAGATTACGGAGATGTTATTGAAGATGTTTCTGATCTGGATATTATGCAGCACGCATTAAAAGGAACAACGGATACTTTTACAAAAGACGGAAAAGTATATGCCATTCCGTTATACATGGAAGGTTATGGATTCGTTATTAATAAGCAGATGTTTGAGGATGCTGGAGTTTCTGTAGATTCTATGATGAATTTCGAAGGCATGAAGGCCGGTTTTGATACTTTGAAAGAGAAAATCGATAATGGTGAGATGAAGGATAAATATCCGAATCTGGAAGCTGTTATGGAATACCCGACAAAGGAGTTATGGATTGCAGGAGACCATGACGCTAATGTTGCTTTAACACATGACTTTAAGACTCCGAATGAAGCATATGCGGCAGATTCGCTTCCGGGAACCGGCTTTGAAGACTATAAGAAAATGGTTGATTTTCAGGCCAGTTATACAACCAATGCCAACAATACGGCAAATCTTAATTCTGTAGACTACACAACATCATTAGAGGGTGGACTTGCCATTGAACGTGTTGCATGTATCAAGCAGGGAAACTGGGTAGCTCCAGCAGTAGAGACAACGGATCCGGAAGTCCTTCAAAAATTGGATATGTTACCATATTCTGTTCCGGGATATTCAGATGGCAAGTATTTTGTAGGTGTATCAGGATATTGGGCAATTCATAGCAAGGCAACCGATGCGCAGAAAGCTGCTGCAAAAGACTTCATCAATTGGATGTTCACCGATTCGGAAGCACAGAAAATTGTTGTGAATGATTGTAAGTTTATTCCTCCATATGATAATTTTGATGGAATAAAAGCATCCGATCCACTTTCACAGAGAATTATGGATGCAAATAATTCCGGAAATACCATGAACGGATGGGTATACAGTGGAGCTCCAAATACATGGGGTCAGCAGGTGGCTGGTGTAGAAGTACAGAAATATCTTGCTGGAGAAGCTGATTGGGATGAGGTTACAAAGACCTGTATCGAGCAGTGGAGTAAGTTAAGAAAACAACAGAACAACTAGTAAGAGTTAAAGAGGGTTCCGGGATAGAGCTTCTATCCCGGAAATTCAAATAAGGGTAAAATCCTTTGTTTGGAAAGGACGGATAGAAGAAGTATGAGAAAAAGTAAATTACGGTTTTGGGGCTTTTTGGCACCGTCATTAATTGCATTTTGTATTGTTGTAATCATACCTACATGTATTGGATTTTTCTATTCCCTTACAAACTGGAATGGAATTGTAGGCTCGGACGTTAAGTTTGTAGGTTTTCAAAATTTTATTGACATTTTTACGAGAGATGACTCATTTGTACATGCTTTTTTATTTACTGCGCTCTTTTCGGTGTGCGCAGTTGTATTGGTAAACATTGTTGGCTTTGGTCTGGCGTTGTTAGTGACACAGAAATTTAGAGGCGCAACGCTGTTACGTGGAATTTTCTTTATGCCAAATATGATAGGCGGATTATTGCTTGGATTTACTTGGCAGTTTATTTTTATATCGATTTTTGAAGCTTTTTCAAAAAAGACGGGAATTGCAGCCTTTAGCGGATGGCTGTCGAATCCGGAAACCGGATTTATAGGATTGTTGATTTTGACTGTGTGGCAGATGTCGGGATATATGATGATCGTATATATTGCGCAGATTCAGCAGATACCGGAATCGGTTAAGGAGGCAGCAAGAATTGATGGAGCAAACTCATGGCAGCTCATGAGATATATCATCCTTCCGTTGATGATGCCTGCGTTTACAATCGGATTATTCTTATCTATTTCGAGTTCATTTAAAATGTTTGATCAAAATTTAGCTTTGACACAAGGTGGACCATACAAATCAACAGAAATGATTGCGTTAAACATTTACAATTCTGCCTTTGGAGCAAATGAATTTGGTTTTGCACAGGCAAAGACAATCGTTTTTCTGATTATTGTGGCAGGAATCGGAGTTACGCAGTTGGTTATAACAAAGCGCAAGGAGGTTGAAATGTAATGAAGAAAAAAATCGCTTATGGAGTAACAGGACTTATTCTTGGATGCATTTTTTTGTTTCCGATTTATATTTTGATTATGAATTCGTTTAAGACGACCAAGGGGATTTTTACAGATGTGTTGGGATTTCCGGCGAAAGGAACATTCACACTTGAAAACTATAAGAATGCGTTTCAAGAACTGGATTACATAAGATCTTTTATGAATTCGCTGCTTATCACGGTAGTGACAGCGGTTCTGGTGCTGTTGATATCGGCTATGGCGGCCTGGGTACTTGTACGTTATAAAACCAAAGCAAGTAAGATTATTTTTTTGATATTTGCCGGTTCTATGTTGATTCCATTTCAGTGTGTCATGCTTCCATTGGTTGGATTTGCAAGCAAAATCGGTTTGCTGTCTCGTGGTGGCTTGATCTTTATGTATATGGGCTTTCAAACAAGTATGGCAATCATAATGTTTCATGGGTTCATAAAAAATATTCCGGAGGAATTGGAGGAAGCCGCTACAATTGACGGGTGTGGTTCAATACGTCTGTTTATTTCGATCGTGCTTCCTTTGATGAGAACGATTATAATCACGGTTGCAGTTATTAATGTTATGGGAACATGGAATGACTTCTTATTACCATCGCTGATTATTAATAAACAGGGCTTACAGACGTTGCCTTTAAAAACATATCTGTTCTTTGGACAATTTGCAAAACGTTGGGATTTGGCTTCTGCCGGATTGGTTATGTGCATGGCTCCTATTATTATCTTTTATTTGTTTAGTCAAAAATACATTGTAAAAGGTATTACAGAAGGGGCAATAAAGTAAGGTGAGGAATTTGTGAATGAAAAACAATTGGTGGAAAGAGTCCGTAGTGTATCAGATTTATCCGCAAAGTTTTATGGATAGCAACGGAGATGGAATCGGAGATTTTAACGGAATTATCCGGAAACTTGATTATCTCCAAAATCTAGGCGTAGATGTATTATGGATATGCCCGATGTACGCTTCTCCACTTGTGGATAATGGATATGATATATCGGATTATTACAAGGTAAATCCAATCTTTGGAACAAACGAGGATATGGAGCATTTAATAGAGGAGGCTCAAAAAAGAAATATTAAAATCATATTGGATCTGGTGGTCAATCATTGCTCGGATCAGCATGAATGGTTCCAGAAGGCAATGAAGGATCCTAATTGTGAGGAAGCGTCTTATTTTTACTTCCGAACAACGGAGAATGATAAAGAACCGAATAACTGGCGATCCAATTTTGGCGGATCCGTATGGTCGAGATTACCGGATGGCAGATGGTATTATCATACGTTTGCGAAGGAACAGCCGGATCTGAACTGGGAATGCAAAGAGCTGCGTCAAAAAATTTATGAGATGATAAACTGGTGGTTGGATAAAGGAATCGCCGGTTTTCGTATCGATGCAATTACCTTTATCAAAAAAGACTTAAGTTTTGCCAGTCGTCCTACGAATGATGGGGAACTATATCCGGTTGAAAAACTTACGGATTATAAGGGAATCGGAACATTCCTTGATGAGATGAAAGAGCAGTGCTTTGATAAATATAACTGTATGACAGTTGCCGAAGCACCGGGGGTTGACGATGCTGCTTTTGAACGGTATGCCGGAAAGAATGGTTACTTTTCCATGATTTTCGATTTTGGATGGGAAAATATGGAAGGGGAAAATGATAAATCAAGCATTCATGCGGTAGAACGGTGGAAGAAAAAAATGTTTACACATGTAGCGCATAATAGCGGAATCGGTTGGAGTGCTATCTTTTTAGAAAATCATGATCAGTCCAGATGCCTGAACAAATTTCTGGAAAGAGAAAATATTAGTTTCTATAGTGCATCGGCACTGGCGAGTATCTATTTCTTTTTATATGGAACGCCTTTTATATATCAGGGACAGGAGATTGGTATGACCAATGTTAAGTGGAAGAATATTAATGATATGGATGATATAAGGGCGAAAAGAACCTATGAGGAAGCGGTCGGACAAGGCAAGGATCCGGATGAAGTACTTGCATACTTTTCAGAGTTAGGAAGAGATAATGCAAGAACGCCGATGCAGTGGGATGACTCGGAAAATGGAGGATTTACGTGTGGAAAGCCATGGATTAAATGCAATGATAATTATAGAACAATCAATGCACAGAGTGAGGTGAATGATCCGGATTCATTGTACAATTATTATAAGCGTTTGATTCAGTGTTACCATGACCATGCAGATATTGTGAGACAGGCGGAGTTTCGCCCGATGTACGAAGAATATCCGGGATTATTTGCATATGAAAGAGAAGTAGACGGTAAAGGTTTATTGGTAATCGTGAATTTTACAAATGAAAAGCTGATGTTTCAAAAAATTGATCAAAAATGTGTATTGTGCAATTATCATGAAACGGAGTCCGAATGGTTGCAACCATATGAGGCGAGAATATACAGCAAATAAAAAAATTCTATGTGTAAAAGAAAACATTTTGGCGTTAAATGAAATTGGACTGTCAGTCGATTAAATTTTTTATAAATACAGACCTCTCAGATACTGAAAAGTGTAATGGGAGGTCTTGTTTTTATTGTTTAAAATTCATTTTAGGTAGCCATACAGCAACGAAATTGTCTGTTGCATTACATGAATGCTTGTGCTACAACACAGCTACGTAAGAAAAGTGAAATCTTCAGGGCAGGGTCAGATTCCCTACTGGTGGTATAGCCCACGAGCCGTTAGGCATGATTCGGTGAGATTCCGATAAGGAGAACCTCTTCGCAGAGATTCTCCTTGATTTTAAACGGTAGGTTTTGTAGGTCTTACTGTAAGCTGTAAACCGAGATGCTGAAAAATATTAAGCAGTGTTCCGAGATTCGGGGTTGTTTTGCAGGATTCGATCCGTGCTACGGATGATTGTGGAATACCACACATAGCAGCAAGCTCTCTCTGGCTAAGTCCAAGAGAAGTACGCTGTTCCACCATGGCACTTACGATGGAGGAAATATTTTCAACTTCATCGATGTCTTTTCCAATTTCAGGATCAACGGTTCTTACATGTTCCTTATAGTCATTCCAGGTTTTCATAATCATTCAGCCTCCTTTCGGGCAAGGTAATCATCACGTTCAGCCTTTGCCCGTTCAATTTCGCGCTTGGGAGTTTTTTGAGTTTTCTTGCGGAATTGATGCAAAAGCACAAAGGTATCATTTTTGAAATAAAAATATAAAACACGGTTATTGCCTGGGCGAAGCTCCCAGATATCATCATCAAGGTGTTTTGTGATATTTTCATTAAGCCGTGTACCATTATCTTCGAGGAGCTGGATGTACAAACTTATCTGCTTGTATTGAATACGGGCATCTTTGTTTGTAGCTGCTTTGACTCGAAGAGATTCAAGAAATTCCCAAAGCTCTGATCTGCCATTGGAATCTTCGTAAAATTCAATGTTGTACATTAGTATATGTTCTCCAAGTGGAAATATTTATTCTATATACATGATAGCATTTATGCTATCAAAAAGCAAATAAAAAATGAAAGAAGGAAACAAAATTTGAGTGAAAAAAATATAAAATTAGTAATTGCCGAGAAACCTTCGGTGGCGCAGTCCATCGCAAAGGTAATCGGTGCAGATAAGAGAGAGGACGGATACCTGGAGGGCAATGGTTATATTGTCGGCTTTGTGCGGACCGGAGTGGTAACGGAGACAGTGGAGAGGAAAGGAATCGGAACCTCCGCAACCAGGGCAGCAACGATTGAGAAGCTGGTCCGTATGAACGAAATCGAAGGTATGATCACGGAACTGGTCAGAACTTATAAGATCATTGAAGATGCAGAAGTGCTCATGCATCCGGTACTGGAAGAAATCGGAGTATGTCCTTGCTGTGTGTGAAACTTTGTCTGTAAATAGCTAATAACAGCAAGGCCTTCTATGGTAAAATATAAATCATGCCATCCATTATTCCGTACGAGATAATGGAGTAATCAGAAAACTGGCTGCCTACGTCATTCTTGGCATCAACACAGAAGGGAAAAAAGAGGTTCTTTCAATCACTGTCGGTGATAATGAAAGTTCAAAATACTGGCTGTCCGTCCTGAATGAGCTGAAGAAAAGGCTAGACTGGCTCTGGATCGTGTTACTGAAAAATGGACCGCAAAATACCCGAATTCTATGAAACGCTGGTATGATAACTGGGATGCAATAACGCCGATTTTCAAGTTCTCACCGGATGTCAGAAAGGTTATTTACACGACAAATGGTATCGAAAGTCTGAATTCTACCTACCGTAAGCTCAACCGTCAGAGAAGCGTATTTCCAAGTGATACAGCGCTCCTGAAAGCCCTGTATCTGGCAACTTTCGAAGCCACTAAAAAATGGACTATGAGCATTCGGAACTGGGGACAGGTCTACGGCGAACTCAGCATTATGTATGAGGGACGACTCCCAGAATAACAGAATCTATATGCATGATGAGAAGGACGTTTGACGTCTGCTCTTGACATGCCCGAAATCATGGCGTATATATATAGTAAGAGCTGGAAGCTTCAATTTAGCGCTTCCAGCTCAATCATTATCATAGAAGATTATTATTTACAGACTGTTCTTCATAGTCTCGAATATTGAGTGCTTACGATTATTCTAGATAAAACACTTTACAGTTCATTCTGCTTTCTATTGAATCCAAAATTTTGTGAGCTTCATGTTGGCAATAAACCACAAGTTCATTTTCTATATCACATTTTTCATTTACTGTTCTACTGATTTTCCCAGAAAATCTAAATGCATTAAGAGTTTTACTATATTCAATTTTTTCAATATCCTTCTTTAAAAGAACATATTGGAAAACACCTGTATATTTGCCTCTCTTAATCGAATTATAGGTAAACTCTATTTTATCGTTGCAAACGCTTAAATTAAGTATAGAAAACTGGTAATTCGGTTTTGCCTCCATATTATAATAAGACACCACCAAGATTGCTAAACATAACTCGCCAATTCTTGTCAAACTGAAGCCTTCAAAGATTATATAAAATAATGTAAATATAGAAATACCAAACAAGATAATATTCAAAAAAAACTTGACAATTAATCTATTCTTAGTTGGTTTAACATATAACTTACTATTTATTTCATATTTGTCCATATTACCACACTCCATACTACTTCTTTGATTATCCTCTAAATGCTTTTGCTACTTCTGCATCTGTCTGCTCAATTGCATCAGCTGCTCCATCCATCTGTGCTACAATCCCTGTAATTACTTCTGGCAATGTATCCTTAAGGATTGGGTACATATCATTTTCAAATGTCTCCACAAATGAACTCTGCGCTGCACCTTCCCAATTTCCGGTTACTTCGTCAATCTTTCCCTTAAGTGCAGCCACTTCCGCATTAATTGCCTCTAACTTCTGCTCTAAAAAATCTGCTCCGTTTCTTAATTCCTCTGGTGTTATTCTAATCTGTGCCATGTCTGTTTCCTCCTTTTTGTTATCCTCTAAATGCTTTTGCTACTTCTGCATCTGTCTGCTCAATTGCATCAGCTGCTCCATCCATCTGTGCTACAATCCCTGTAATTACTTCTGGCAATGTATCCTTAAGGATTGGGTACATATCATTTTCAAATGTCTCCACAAATGAACTCTGCGCTGCACCTTCCCAATTTCCGGTTACTTCGTCAATCTTTCCCTTAAGTGCAGCCACTTCCGCATTAATTGCCTCTAACTTCTGCTCTAAAAAATCTGCTCCGTCTCTTAATTCCTCTGGTGTTATTCTAATCTGTGCCATGTCTTTTTCCTCCTTCCTTAAAGTTTTAGCTTATCAGCTTCGTCAAATACTGCTTGATACTTATTTTTAGCTATTTGCATATTGCTTGACATGTGATTAATAACATTAATATAGTCATCAAAATTCTTTTTCCATTCGTCATCAAACTTTTTAAAAAAAGCATCTCCCGCATCTGATTTCCAACCACTTCTAATATCATCAACAGCACTTTCCAGCTTTGTTTTTAAAGTTTTCATATCTTGTGCATATGTTGAATAATTAGTTTTTGCTTTATCTAATGCGTCCTTATCTAAATACAACATTCAAATCGCCTCCTAACTAATTTTCACTTATTTCAGCTGTTAGTCCACCTAAGCTTGCCGCAATATTTCTCTCCTCTTTTGCCTCTCCTTTTCTTCCCAAGGCTTCAAGAACGGTTGCTCTTAGAATATGTGCTTCTGGTAATTTATCATTTACATTCACAAGATAATCCGATAATTCTAGTGCCTTTTCTAGTTTTCCCAATTCACGTAACGACATAATTCTAAAAGCATAACTATCTACATTGTTTGGATACTTTAAGGATTCGCCTCTAAAATATGACACTGATTCTTCAAATAAATTATTTGCCTCATCTAGCTTGCCCATCTGCTTTAGCGCAAATGGCTCATAATAATATGCAGCTAAAACATAATAATCTTCACCCTGAACTTTCTTAAGTTCTTTAGCTGCATTTATAACTTTTTCAAAATCCTCATTATTTAAATAGCAATTCATCAATAAATATGTTGCTTCTATATCAAATTCATTCTTTTCGATAAGAATAGCCTTTGCTTCCTCTAATGCAGAAATTGCCATATCCATTTTCTGTTGATATGCATATATTCTTGATTTCTCCATTGCTATAGAATGTCTAATATCTTGATCTGTTTCCATATCACACTTAATGGAATCTAAATACTTTAACGCAGCATCATATTCTTTTCTTGTAATCATTAAAGATGCTTTATCTAATGCAAAAGCAGCATCTTTAGGGAACAACTTCATAGCATCATTTATGACATTTTCTGCGTCGTCATATTTCTCCTGAGAAACAAGTACCAAAAACTTCAAATGATAACCCTCGAAGACATCTGGATTGGATAAAATTAATTCATCAATTGTTTGTAAAGCCTCTGGCAACAAATTGTTTTTAATAAGAAGTCTAACTTTCCTAATTCTGATATCCGCTCGATTTGAATCTTTCAATATCGCCTTAGAATAATTTCTAATAGCTAATTCGTCGCTATCCGCCTCTTCATGCATTAATCCTAAACTAAAATATACTTGTGCATCATCAAAACCATTCGCAATGGCATTATTAAATAACTCTATTCCTCTTGCTCTGTTCCCCGATAAAATCTCTATATTTCCTAAGTGAAATAATGCTATTCCGTTATTCTTGCTAATTTTAAGCACTTTTTCAAATTCCAATTTGGCAGGTTCATAACTTTCTAGATTTGCATACGCAACTCCTTTAGAAAGATAGACATCAATATTCATATTGTCTATTTGCTCTGCTTTTTCAAAATACTTTATTGCATCTTCGTATTTTTCCTGACCCATTAATGCATTTGCTTGTATCATGTACTCTTGAAAATCTTCATTCATAATGATCATACCTCCGTCCTATTCTTTGCCATTTTACTTACTAACTGAACGATTTCTTGCTCCTCGTCAAACGACATAAGTATTTGATATGGTGAATTATTATAAAACTTTCTTTGGCTCTTTTGATGGTTAAGTCTATTTCCAGCATAATCATCATATGCTAACAACTCTGCTTCACCAATAATAGTAACAATATGAAATTCCCTATCGTAATTAACTGCATTTATTTTTTCCAAAGCAATCCTATATATATCCATACTCTCAGAAAAATCACTTGAAGCATTATGATATAAATATTCAATTCCATCTTCATAAACTTTTAAGCATTCTTTTTCTATATTACCAAATGGAAAACTGAATTCATTAAATGCTTTTCTTTTAATAGCCCCCCCAATAAAAAAGGGAATCGATGCAAAAATCAATCCAATAATTATACCTGCAAGAAGTCCCTTATATATTGCGTCATTTCCCATCAGTAACAAAACAGGTAACAAGATGCAAATAAGCAAAACTACAAATGCAACGGTTCTAAATAACATCGCCAATTTCTTTTTTTTCTTGTAATCACTTTGGGATTCTACCCATTTATTTAAATTCATTTTCTTAACATCGGGAGAACCATAAAATGTACTATTCATTTCTTACCTCCTAGTTAGTAGAATTCGCACTTTTATATATATATGTATTTTTATATGTTCCTTGTGTTTTTGTGACAAGTTTTTCGATTTTTCCTTTTATAGTTGTTAAATCTGAAAATCCGGTTTTCTTTTCCTCTAATTTTCCATTAATATCTTCAGATATACTATACTCTCCAACCACTATAGATTCGATTTTCTGAGATACTCCAATAATCGACTTGAAACCATTTGCCGTAGTTTTAATAAAGTCTTTTCGATTTTCCCAAGCCACACCATCAGAAAACATACCTTTAAGACTACTATATTTCATATTATATTTGATAGTATCTTTCATAGCTGTGAGACTAAACGAATTCTTCCATTCTGTGAATGATATCCTTCCTCCATCAGTTACATTATATTTAAAAGTATCTTTCCATGCTGTAACACTAAATGTACTCTTAATAAACATCTTAAAATCTGTTTTAAAATTTTGATTAAGCAATGTGCGAATTCCTTTTTCTGTGTGAGTATCTATTGGTTTATTCATTACATATGCCTTCAAACCATTAAAAACAGATTTCAAAGTATATCGAGTCTCTACTACACCATACTCATTTACTTTAATTACCTTAGTCATGCCTGTAATATTTCCGAACTCATCATACTGTAATGCATCTGTCCATTTTGCAGTCTTCATATATGATAGTAATCCTGTATTTTTATCAAAGAAATTCTGTAAAAAATCAAACTTGAATTTAAATTCTTTCACAAGATTGACAATATTGACAACATCGCAAAACAACTCCACACCATCAATCACTGAAGCAGCACCATATGACAAACGATTTAATAATCCGTTGTTAAAATTTTCTCTTCTCAACCAATCCGTTACTTTATTTTCGTCTCCATAAATCTTCGCCCATGCCGGATCTCCACTTTTAGCAGACTGCATTGACTTATATGATGAATACACATTATAAAATGCATTTATTGCCGTAATACCTGCTCCTATTGCTGCGCATACTGTGAAAAAAGTAGCTACTATACCTGATATAGGAAGAGTTGCAACAAAAAGAGCCACCGCTATAATTGCCCCTCCTATTGCTGCAACAAAAGCAAGTATTTCTTTTCCACCCTCGCACTTATACCAATATTTAATATTATCTAAAGCACTTGTTATAGCAGTTCCAATATATGCTAAGCCATCACCTATTAATTCAAAAAGCGGACAGCTATTTTTTAAATCAACTAACCAATTAATAAGATTAGCCTTCCAATCATCAATTTTAAGATGAGGATTAGATTTTAAAAACTTATCCTTATTATTTGAAATTGCATTTGCAACTTCCTTATCAATTCTTTTTGCATTAGTAATAAGGCTAGTTACTCCCTTTGCAAAATTTTCATATGCTGTTTTTTTTGCTTGCAACTCATTTATCTTGGCATTAACATAATATTTTGCAGAAGAAAGGGTTCCATTGACGCCACCTGCAACTGAATCAAATTTATTTGTTATTTTTCTAGTCAAACTATCAGCATATGCCTCTGCTTTTTTTGCTAAATCATTTGCATGTGATGAAATAGTTGCTAATTCCTTATAATCAATCACTAAAGCTGACATTGCAACACCTCCTAGTATAATAATGGTGTAGTCAATCAAGACTACTTGGTTAATAAGTTTC
>OGHH01001845.1_pt1 | contig 13721 bp, 7 predicted proteins | sample 1571471 | NCBI WGS metagenome assembly OGHH01 (sample SAMEA2581936, study PRJEB24529) | metagenome | biome: Human gut stool | place: China | collected 2011
TAGTAGCCGGAATCCGGAGCGTATGTTCGCCCTTCAAATCCGATTTCAGTTTCAAACCGTTCGTTTGAATCGACTGCAAATGAGCTCCACGGGCAATACAGGTTACATCTTTGCCTGCCAGCGACAAGAATCCTGCGATACTGCCGCCTACACCTCCCGTTCCTGCAATGAGATATTTCATATTGTTAGCGAATTAGTAATTAATAAGTCGTCGGTGGTAACCGATAATCACACGTTGAAACGGAAATGCATGATGTCGCCATCCTGCACCACATATTCTTTTCCTTCCACACCCAGTTTTCCGGCTTCTTTCACAGCTGCTTCCGAGCCGTATTTGATATAATCATCGTATTTGATAACTTCGGCACGGATAAAGCCTTTTTCAAAATCGGTGTGGATCACTCCGGCACATTGAGGAGCTTTCCATCCTTTTTCGTATGTCCAGGCACGTACTTCTTGTACACCGGCAGTGAAATATGTTTCGAGATTCAGGAGTTTATAAGCAGATTTGATAAGACGTGCTACGCCCGATTCTTCCAAGCCTACTTCGGCAAGGAACATTTGACGGTCTTCGTACGTTTCCAGTTCGGCGATGTCCGCTTCTGTTTTGGCTGCGACAATCAGGATTTGAGCATTCTCGTCTTTTACGGCTTCGCGTACCATATCTACGTATTTATTTCCGTTTACTGCGCTTGCTTCATCAACATTGCAGACATACATTACCGGTTTGCTGGTCAATAAGAACAGTTCGTGAGCTATCTTTTGTTCGTCTTTTGTTTCAAAAGTCACTGTACGTGCAGATTTTCCCTGTTCCAATGCGTCTTTATATTGAACGAGTACATCGTAAGCTAACTTTGCAGCTTTGTCTCCGCCCGTCTGTGCTTGTTTCTGTACTTTCTGGATACGGCTTTCGATGGTTTCCAGGTCTTTCAATTGAAGTTCGTAGTCAATGATTTCTTTGTCGCGGACGGGATTTACGCTTCCGTCTACGTGTGTCACATTGTCGTCATCGAAGCAACGGAGTACGTGGATAATTGCGTCTGTTTCACGGATATTGGCAAGGAACTTGTTTCCCAGTCCTTCACCTTTGCTTGCGCCTTTCACCAGTCCGGCGATATCTACGATTTCTACGGTTGTAGGAACAATCCGTTGGGGATGTACCAATTCTGCCAGCGCATTCAGACGTTCATCGGGAACGGTAATTACACCTACATTGGGTTCAATAGTACAGAAAGGGAAATTTGCCGCCTGTGCTTTCGCATTCGACAAACAGTTGAAAAGTGTCGACTTACCCACGTTCGGTAGTCCTACAATACCACATTGCAATGCCATTTATCTATTTCGTTTTTATTTAGTTATCGATAATCTGACTGCAAAGATAGGCATTTTTAGATTATATACATTGGTTGGAAAACAAATACTTCTTTCTTATATCTATTTAATGAGTGAGGGATGCCGTTTTCAGGCATCCCTATAAATGTAAAGTAAACTTTAGAACGTCATAGGTACGCCTACCATGACACCAAGTGTCTTATCTTCTGCAGGAATTAGCGAGGACATCACATATTGGCTGGAATTGTTGTACAAAGCCGGCCAGCTTTTAATGAAGAATTTGTGTTTTTTAAAGTAACCATCTAAAATAGGTGACAGACATTTGTCGAACTCTTCGTGATTAGGATTGCTTGTATCGAACGGTGTATAATCTCCAAAAGTGATAGAACCATCTGAATTCTTCTGATAGTTGAATGTATAATAGAATCCGTAAGTATCGGCTCCTAATGAACCGTTTTGATATATTTTATAACCAATCTCCACTATACTTCCGTCTGTGTACATGTGTATGGCAACATACACAATATAGAATTGAGTTTGAGTGAATGCAAATAAATTCGAAACAGCAGCTTTATGTTTATCAAAATATTCGGATGACCATTGATTTTGCATATCGTTGTACACTACCATTGTCTGATGAATTGCTCCTGGAGGTGCATTGAATAGAGGAACAATTGGTGTAGTACCTCCTTTAATTTCAAGTATATCATTGCCTACTTGTGTAGTGTATCCGGTGGATGTCTTGTTGAACTGATAAATTTCGTAACCATTAAGGATTAACGGGTTCATCATTACGATATTTCCGTTCAGGTCTATTTTAGAACCTTCTATTTGTAGGGTCGGATTTCCATTGTTAGCGGATAAGAAACCTGTTTTTCTACCATTAGATACAAAATCATACGCTTGTCCTTTATAACTGAAAGTGAAGTATTTTTTTTGATAGATAGGAGCCTGATCCTGATTTTCCATTAAGGCGCCATTTTTGATGGCCTCTCTTTCCTCATTGGTAGCTTTAGTCAGTGTAGCTTCCATTTTGTTTTTTCTTCCTTTTAGGAGAAACTGATCGTTTTTGTAGGATATAATCTCGTATTCGTAGTCTGCTCCTAATCCGGTTCCTGCTTGTCCTGCACCATTCATCAGCTGGTTGGGATCTGCAAAGATAGATAAGAAAGAGTACGTATCAAATGATATAGTTGGTCCTTGTAGTGGCTTGAGTATATAGCTACTTTCAAACGGACTTGCTTTCAAGTCGCGGTAATATTCTACATAATCGAACATCATAGATACTCGATTGTCTGCAGTGAATTGCATCCATAAGGTGTGAATACCTCCTAATTGGGTATTTATTTCTGCAATCCATCCATCGGGAGCTCCTGTGAGTATATCAGTATATTCCTGCATTTTAGTTTGAATCCGTTTATCCGGGTTTTCCATATAAATGTCGGTTTCATTATTGCAAGATGAAAATATACTGCACAATGCTACACAGGTTAGAAGATAATATGTATAAACTATTTTCATAATTATTTATTCTGGAGTGTTTTCATTTACAATTTGATTAATAGCATCTTGTACTAAAGATACTAATCCTTTATTTCCCATTGCGTCGTCATAAAACTGTACGTTCCATACATTTTTAAAGTAATTGATCACAATTTCTTCTTTAGCCAGTAATCTGGTTAAAGCCGTTTGTGCCTGATTGGCAAGGGCTATACGCTGTGCTGTTTCTTCTGCTGTTTCTCCCTCTGAAGGAGGAGACGTTGTTAAACTTTCGAGCAAATTAATTCGATAGTCACGCCATTCTTTTCCATACACCATAATTAATGATGCCACTTCAACGAAATCTTCATCAACTCCCGACATTGCGTATGCGGAATAGAATCCGGCAAGTAATGCGCTTACTTCCGTTTCAGAAGTCCATCCTGTCGGATTATAATCTCCGGCGGATATATCTTTGAAACTGGAATCATACATTTTGGTTTGATGGAGAATATGAGCGAATTCGTGTTCAATGGTATGCATGATAGAACGTATCCAGTCTGCATCACTCGGATTGTAGCTATTACCATCAAATAGCGTAATTTTACGAGCGCCTTCAGCCTGTCCCAATACTTGACTGCCATCTGCATTATATTCCGGGCTACCTACCAAAATGATTTTCTTAGGTGTCATTTCTCTAAGAAATTTATCTCCTGCCAATTGTTTATAAGGCTCAAACCACACTCGTTGAATCATATCCATAGAAGGTTTTACGAAGCGTTCCATAATGGGGACTAGTTGGGCGGTAGTGTTCAGTTCATAACTGTTCCATTTATATTTCACTTCGATATTGTAAGCTTGGGTATAGTTTTCATATAACCATTTATCCAGTTCATTTTTTTGCTCGTCATTTCCACCCAATCCATAAATCTCTTGGTCAAGATTGAGTTTGTCCTCATTACAGGCAGTGAAAATAACAGTACTAATGCAGAATAGTAGCATGAAATATGCTTGTATCCATTTGGCAATGTGATTTGTTGTTTTCATTTTATTCCCATGAATTATTTACGTTATTTCTTGGATTAAGTTTTATTCCCGAAATAGTTGCCATTTCCGGAATTTGTAGTCCCCTTCTGTCGTCGTCCGGCATTAAGCTGGACTTGCTGCCGTTAGCCTGGGTATGGGTGACGGGGATATTCCAGCGTACAATATCATACCATCTAAGTCCTTCATTATAAAACTCTATACTTCTGAAATCAAGTATTGCAAGTAGGATACCTTTTTTCAAATCACTCCAAGAGTCTGTCTGATTGTACTTATTGATAAAGTGATCAGTATTATTAAGTTTGGTTTTATAGAAATTGAGTATCTTATCGCGTGTAATACATAATTCTTTAGAATCATAATATCTGCTTGATGCTGGGCTTCTTGCTATAACAAAACGTTGGCTGGCATATAAATTTAGATCAGCGATAGCTTTGTCATATTGGTTAAGCATTAGGTAGGCTTCTGCACGGTTTAATAACACTTCTTCCATTCTCAAAACAGGAATATTGGCATACGGCAAAAAGTTGGATGCGTCTAAAGATTCTTGTTTAGTAAATTGGGTAAATTTAGGTATGAAGTAGAAATTGGATGTACCGTAATAGGGAATAGCCCACATACCATTTGTAACATTATCTGCATTGATTGTCTTGCCAATGTCAGTAGAAGATAAACCATATCTTGAATAGAAGGGTAATTCTCCCCAGGCGATTGAAGACAATGCTTCTGTAATCAATAAATTGGCATTGGTGGAAGAACTGCAGAAATACGAACGCATTTCAATATATCCGCTTGCATCCATGTAAGTTGTTGCAAAAGGATGAAAGTTGTTGCTTACAAACGAAAATGCAGGATCATCTTTTGAGATATACTGTTGCGGTGTACCATCTTGATTTTTAAGAGGTTCTCCTTTACTATCCGTCAATGTCTCAAATTGTGACGGTATGGAAATGAGTTGATTGGCATATTCAAGTACCTTATCATATTGTTTCATTAATAGATAAAGACGGGTACCAAAGGCGGCAGCTGATTTCTTATTGAAATGATATTTGGGAGCTGTATAAATGCTTCCATCCGTCATAAGAGGATAGCTGTCCTCAAAATCTTGTGTGATTTTTCTATAAGTATCTGCCACTGTCTCCCGGTCATATTGTTCTACTGGCTGTGTTTCTGGTTTCTCTACATAAGGAATACCCGGATATAACGATGCAGTCGATTCGTCATATTGTTGGGCAAAGAGTGAAGCAAGACAAAAATGTGAGAAGGCTCTGGTCATGAGTGCTTCTCCCTTTTGATTGATTGTGCTTGAAGGTGTTCCTAACTCGTCGATAGAAATAAGCGCCTGGTTAGATACTGCAATAGCTGCATAGCATCCTGTCCAGAAGTTTTCGAAGGAATCATTTCCATCTTCTATCACGTCTTTCCATAAGAAATTTTCCCCCATAAAGCTGAATAAGGCCCCTGGTTGTGCACCAGAGTAAACGCTCCCGAAGTCGGTTATGTAATCACAACGGGTATTGACAATAGCCGCATAAGAAACTTTAGGATACGCATTTACTAGTAATGCGGATACTTTATCCGGAGAATCTATTTGAGTACGTTCGTCGGGTACTTTGTCCAGAAAGTCAGAGCAACTGGTACAAAAGGACATGATTCCAATATATAAGTATATTTTAATTCTCTTCATTGTATAAGGATGATTTAGAAACTGACATCTAATGAAAAAATAACTTGTTTTTGTATCGGTTGGGCTACACCACCGGTATTGACAAATTCAGGGTCTTGTCCATTCAATTTTTTATCAGAGTATAGTAACCATAAGTTTTTGCCGGTTACTCGTAAACGAATATCAGAGAACAACTTCCACGATTTAAAAAGCTTCTGCGGAATGGTATATCCTACAGATAATGATTTAAGACGGATGAAATCTCCTTTCGCTACCCGTATATCTGAATAATTGTATGCTGAATAAGGATAAGTACTGCTCAAATCTGATATCAGATCTTTATCAGCTATTGCAGGGATATTAGTATGCTTCTCATCTCCTCTGAATTCCCATCTGTTAAAGAACTCTTTGGGGGTTGCTTGAGAGTCATTATAACTGCTGTTAAATACAGGATTCAATCGGATTACATTTCCGGCTTGGAAAGTGAAGAAAATATCTAATGAGATACCTTTCCAAGTAAAGGAATTGTTAAACCCTCCTGTATATTTGGGATCTGTCGGTCCTTCGTATTTTAAGTAATCTGTTGAAGTACTTTGGAAATTGATATCACTGGTGATAGTACCATTCTCATCATAGAACATCGGTACACCATTTTCCGGATTCAGACCGGCAAATGGTATAGAGAAAAGCCCGTTCACCGGATACCCATTTTTATTTCCTCCTGTGATTCCTACCAACGTGTTGATTTGTGGTTGTTGCATTGAATTCTTGATTTCATTTTTGGAATATCCCATAGTGAAAGAACTTGACCACATGAAATCTTTTGTTACAATAGGTTTTCCTGACAATGTTATATCGAAACCGGAGGCGCTTAAGTCGGCACTGTTGGCCCATTTATATCTTTCTCCTCCAATTCCGGAGACTTTTATTACACTTAACAAGTCGAAACTGTTTCGGATAAAATAGTCAAAAGAGAAGTCGAGTCTTCCTTTAAGGAAAGTGGCATCAAAACCAAAATTAGATTGATAACTCTTTTCCCATGTCAAATCAGAATTACCTAATGTGTAAATTTCAATGCCTGATTCGATGTCCGTACTTGGTCGCGTAGTATTGGAATTTATAAAAATGGGTGTTGCATTTGATAATGGAGGCATACTGGCTGTTAATCCAACGCCGGCACGTAGCGCTAATGCATCCAGCCAGACAAAATCTTTCATAAACGCTTCATTACCTATATTCCATTTCCCACTGATATTCCAGGTAGGCAGCCAGCGGGCTGAACTGGAATTTGCCATTGTGTTGGAGCCGTCATACCGTACTGTTCCGGAAATGGAATATCGTCTGTCATAGGTGTAATCAACATTTGCATAAGTCAAAGCTCTTGAATAATAATCAAAATTTTGCTCGATCATTTGTTTCATTATAAGATAGTTCATACTAACAGTGCCTCCCATGTCATATTGGAATCCGTAGCCGGTGTTGCTGTTCGTTTGTCTATCGGAATATTTGATTTGTTGTCCTAATAATGCGTTGAACTCATGTTTCTCATTCCATATTTTGCTGAAACTAACAGAGTTTCTTATATCATAATTTAATAATAAGTTTTCGGCAGTATTATAGAATCCCCCTTTAGAGAGAACAACAATCGGTTCGGCTGACGGATCACTAGGGTCCTTGTAGAGGTAGGGATTGTTTTCTCGAATGGTAGAATTGCCAGCTGCACGATAAGCATTTGCCATATTAGAATTTTCGTGTATTTCATGCTCTTGCTTTGAACGTACATAGCGGATAGCTCCGGTAAAATTGTATTTTAATCCTTTAAAAATTTGCCAGTTAAATTCGGCTTGGGCTTTTAAATCTATCACATTCAATTTAATATAGTTATTATCGAGTTCTTCTAAAATATTGAATGGGGCAAAGTTGAGTGTATAATATTCCCGTTCTCCATTTGAGTCGTATGCTCGTAATGCACGGCTTGTGTTTAATGCATAATTGAACGGATTTATATCAAAATTACGTGAGGAAATACCACTTACAACGTCACTGGAACGACTTAATGAACCGGGAGCGTTCTGCATTCTGACAGAACCTACCGTTTGAAAACTAAATCCGATTTTGTCATTTAGCTGGTAGTCATTTCGGAAGTTCATTGTGATTCGATTCACTTTGTCGGCAACAGTCCATCCCGGATCGTTCAAAAAGCCTAATGAAATGTAGGATTTCGACTTTTGTGAACCACTTGATACACTTAATGTATGTTCATTCATTATGGAATTGGTAAATAGCAGATCAAACCAGTCTGTATTAGCTGCTGCGTGTTCCATTAAAAAGTTGTGACGGGCTGCATATGTATTTTCTAAAAGGTATTGTTGCTTTGATTCATCCCATGTGTTGATTCTATTATACATGATTCCATAAATACCGGAAGACTGGTTATTTACAATGTCCGAAGTTAATAAGCCTTTTCGTTCCATTTCTGCATACACAGACATTTGATCGGCTGAATTCATAATATTGAATTCAGAATAACGTGGTTTGGTCCGTACTGTGTAGTTTCCGCTATAATGAATACGTGGTTTTCCTTCTTTTCCTCTTTTAGTCGTAATTACAACTACTCCATTCATAGCTCTGGCTCCATATAATGCTGTTGCGGCAGCATCTTTTAATACGTCAATTGTTTCGATATCGTTAGTATTGATACCTGCTACGGAGGAGCCTAACAGGGTGGTAGGGTCACCGCTTGCTAGTTGGTCGTTGGATACATTTACCACATCTTCTAATACGATTCCATCTACTACCCACAAAGGTTTGTTTTCTCCATTGATAGACGTGGCACCACGTACACGTATTTTGGGGGCACTACCAAAGGTACTCGATACATTCTGAATAGATACTCCGGCTGCTTTGCCTTCCAGCATACGGCTTATGTCTGTTTCACCGGGCAAATTAATATCATCAGCTTTGATTTTAACGGAAGAGCCGGTAAAGGTTGTTTTTTTAAGATTCTGAAACCCGGTGACTACTACCGCATCCAATAAAACAGAAGATTCTGATAATAATATCGTTACTTTCTTTTGTGTTCCAATGTTAACCTCTTTAGTCTCGTATCCCATAAAACTGACGATAAGGATATCGTTATTATTGACCTTCAAGGTAAAATTTCCATTATTGTCCGTAGTTGTTCCGCTCTTGACGTTCTTTATAGTAACACTGGCAAATGGGATAGGTTCTTGGTTAGTAGCATCTAGCACCTTACCAGTAATACTATGTTGTGCACTGGCCCTTGTAAGGCCAATGCACAATATGATAAATAATAGAATAATGTGTTTATTCATGTACCTGTTTTCTTTGGTGATTTATTCTTTTACACAACGTACGCTATAACCTAAGTATCTGCCGTCTGCATTGTTAGGCATGATGGGAAAGAATGGTCCGTCATATTCGTCTACTAATGCTGCAGAGAATATATGATAACTATAGGCATTATTAGGATTGTCCGGATAACTGCCCAGCCAACCATTTTGTGCAGTTTTGTATTCAAACAAACTTCCTCCCGGATATTGACCGGTAATGGCATTTAAATGTCCGCCAAACGGGTAAAATATTTTTATGGAGCTATTAGGGCAAAGATAAATACCATTGTCAACATCTTCTCCGTTTATTTCACCATAAGTGTTCATCTTATAAGGCACTCTCCAGCCTGCCGGACATGGATCGTATAGTGTTTTGGTTTTTTCATCACTCTTTTTGTACCATAGTTCAGTACTACCGCTGCCTTCAATTAACCAATCTTTATAAGTAAAATGGTCTGCATCTCCCAAGAAATAGGTATCCGGGTTTTTCACAGCTGTTTCTTTAGATACGGGACCTTTTGCTGTTTTGATATGAATGGAGTAAACGTCTCCCCCTAAAGAGCTGGTTCCTAACTTAGTGATTTGGCTCCAATCAGTCATTATCGGATCCTTTCGACCGCATTGATAATACATACCGATCGTTTTCGCACCGTCAGTTGGTGTTGCACTTAGTGCGCCTAAGTTACGATCCATCATTGCCTGTGTGGATCCATCTTTCGTTTGATTGTTATCAATTCCCCCAAAACGGTAGATAGCTCCTCCTGTAACATCTGCTTTTCCTGGGTTTTGAGAAATTGCAGGAATTATTCCATTAATATCTCCTCCCGGATTATAATCTGTAATCCAAATGTGCCAGCTCCATAATGGTTTAGCGTCTTGTGCAGGTTCTCCTGCTGTTGCGTCGTAGATTCCTATTAATACATTACCTTCGTTTCCTGTAGGTTTGATTCCTATATAATCATTGGCGGAGCTTCCTTGTTGGGTGGTGAATTTCAGTAATTCCTTAGAACTATCTTTTGTTATGATACGGGCAACCCATTTAGTTACTTTTCCTTGGTTGTTTCCGTCATTCAACATATGATCTGTTTTGAAGCCGCCTTCTTCTGTTCCCCAAAATGCATTTACTCGTTTCACAGGAACCAGTAGCTCATGTTCTGAATTTGGATTCAGTATATAGCAGTTAGCTTCAGCTGCAATGCCTTCTAATGGAATCTTTTCAATAGTGATGCGTTTATCACTGGCATCTGCCAGATTAAGATTAATATTGTAATTATATGCATTATTTCTTGTTACATTGAAATCTTTTTCATTTTTCCCAATGAACATTTTGAAAGTTGCTATTTCTTTATTGCCTTCACTCATTCTTTCACCAACAATTTCAATGAAAGTCGCTAGTTTATCTGTTACCTTGTCTTTGTCTGTTGTGATACTAGAATTTGTTCCCATCAGGTTCTCAGCTATGTAATGGGTATAATTTTCTTCACCGATAGTACATGGGATTTCACTATAGTCTGCAATATTACTTTGAGATATTGTTCCCTTACTAAAGTAATACATTTTATATATATTCTTTAATGCTATGGAAGTTAACTGGAAATCAGAAGAGGTATTATTGATAGTGAATTTTACTTCAGCTGCAATTCGTTCTAATGTGATAGCATCTAATGTCTGATTTTCTTTGGTAATAGAAACTACTTGCTCTCCTACTAGCGGAATTGCGTTAGATGAATTGACTGGTAATGTATAAATAGTATTCTTTAGTGCTTCATAGTTTTGTTTTCCTAATTGGAAAACAATGCTTTTATCTACATTAGCAATTACTACCAGTTTCATATTAGCCCCTGCTACTAATTCTACTGTTTCTGCAGAGTTGATACTGAATCGTAGTTCTTTTATAACTGCAACATTTTTACCTTGTTGATCGAATTCTAATAACCAAAAGTTTTCAATAGAAGTTCTGTTATCATTTATATTGGTTTCCATTGCGTTGATAGGAGCAATATTTAATGATACATTTACATTTGTTTTTTCTCCTTCCGGAATAATAGAGGTGTTTTCGTCGTCTTTTGAACAAGAACTGAAAATTGCGCTTATGATAAGATATGCGCTAAGCCAAATTAGGTTCTTCATAATTCTAGTTTTAAATAATTAATATTGATTTTCTTGCTATATCACATTTTATATTATATATTAATAGTTTAATCAAGATGTTATTATAGAATCTGATTTTGCTTACGTTTGATATTGCAAAGTTATGGAATATGATTTATGAATACAAAAAAAGCATTGGACAATAGATATTATATAAATCGCTAATAATTAATGTGTTAATGTAAATAGGTATAGATTACCATTGGACAAATGGCAATTAAATCCTTTTATTATGAATAGATGTTAATGTAAGAAGGGATATTTCAGAATCTTTGAATAAAATCATCTAAAGAGATGTTTTTATCTGTAATGTTTAGTTTTTCTTGTTTGATTCTAAGTTTTCTTTTGCTAATTGCAGCTTTACTTCTGCAGTAGATATTGGCAAGGGTATTTAAATCTAATTGTATTTTTATTAAACAGCAGAACTGAATTTCATTTTTGTCGAGTAGTGGATATTCTTTCTTTAGTCTTACTGTAAATTGATCAAAAGTAGCATTAATATCTTTTTCCAGATTAGCAAAATCCTCATTAGAAAGTTTGATAACGAGATCGTTTGCTTTATTATTTAGAGATGGAATGTTGATAGCCACTAATCTGCGTAAAAAGTCTGCTTGTAGTGAAGATAGTTTTTCTTCTTTTTGAAGATTTTCTATAGCTTGCTGTTGTAGTTTATCTTTGGCTTGAGATATTTCTCTTTCTTGTTTTCGTATACGTTCACTCTTCTTTTTGTAGGTTATGAAGTAGCATAATCCTGTAATTAGTAACGCGAAAGCTGCAATTGCACTTATTTTATATACAAGAGAACTAATTTCTTCCATCTTTTTAGATAGTTCTTTGTTATTTTTCTGCAGTTTTTCGTTTTGAAATAGATTCTGCATTTTAATAATTGCCACGCTTTGGTTTTGATCTTCTATCGAATCTCTTAATAGTTCATAGGTTTTGATAAATTCTAACGCTTTAAGAATGTTCCCTTTTTTTTCATAAATTTCTCCCAGATAGCTATAACTGAGTGCTTTTGCATATATATATTGGTTTTTACTACTTAGGGTAAAATAATGGATAGCAGAATCATATTGTTGTATATCTTGAAAGATTACTCCTTTGATAATGTAATTGTTATATCGGTCAATTGAATCCTTTTCACATGCAATGGCCTCATTGCAGATTTTTAGTGCGGAAATATAATCTTTTTTATTTATATATGCATAACATATATCGTTTAAAGCAGAAGAGGTGGCTTTGGGATGTACTTTTTGAGCAATAGGGAATGCCTTTTCGAAAAAATAAAGTGCGCTATCGATTTGCTCTTTGGTAGAATAAGCATGTCCCAGATCTGCCAATGCATAATAAATAGACAGACTATCTTTAGAAATCTGTGCATAATTATATCCTCTCCATGCCTCTGTTAACTTATAATCAAATAATCCTTGTTTAGAGTAGATGTCGCACAAGTCATGGGAAATTTTGAATGCTAGATTGTAGTCATTTGCTTTTTCCGCAAAATCTCTTGCTTTTAATAAGTATTGAGCAGCTTCTTCTATGTTTCTTATTTCTTTACTGATAAGTGCAGTATAAAAATATGTTCTTGCTGTTAGTATCGGGTCGGATGTGTCTTTGGAAAAATAATCAAAAGCTTTAAAAACAAATGAGTCCGGAACTAAGCTTTGAGCATTGTTATATTTTGCTTGAGCTACTAATAGGCACCATTTTGCATAATCCTTTGGGGACATATTTTCAGGATGCTGGATAGCTTTCAAATATGTCAGGGAACTATCAGGATAAAAATTTATTAGTTGGTCAGCCTTTGATAGATTGGGATGCGGATTACAAGAAGTAAATATACTAATTACTCCCATAATAATTGTGATAAGTGTATCTTTCCTCATTCCCATTTATCAAGACTTAACAGACCTTACAAAAGTATGAGTAAAAATATAATTCTACAAGACTTTAAAGTGAATTTTATCTTGCAGCAGAAAGTAGGGCAGCTTTTACTAGTTATTTAGTATTTTGCCTGATATTTCTTATAAAAAATCAAGAATAAAGTAAATCCAATTAGAGCAAATGGTGCCCCCGCCAGAGCCGGATAACGGTATCCACCACTAACAGCCAGTCCGCCTGCATAAGCACCGATGGCATTTCCGAGATTGAATGCAACCTGCACGCAGGCTGCTCCCAGCATTTCTCCTCCCTTTGATACGCGGATAATTAATATCTGCTCCGGACTGGATACTGCGAACAGTCCTGCCGTACAAAGACACATCAACAGGGCTGCTGCCCATTTATAGGGAGAAAGGAAGAAAATGAGCAATAACATAATACAGATAAGTGCTTGTGCGGCAGTCCCTACTTTTCCGGGGGTGTAGCGGTCGGAGAGACGTCCGCTAATCAGGTTTCCCACTACCATACCGAAGCCGGCAAGGATCATTAAAGGCGTAATGCTTTCAGCGGAGAAGCCGGACACATTGGTAAGCATCGGATTGATGTAGCTATACCAGCAGAATACACCGCCATTACCTAGTGCCGTAGCACCGAGAATCAGCCACGGAGCCGGAGTTCTAAGAAAGCGGAATTGTCCTTTAAAGCCGGTATCCTTTAAGCCTTCTACATGCGGAACCCATCGCCAGATGTAATATAGGATAACAATTCCCCAGATACCGACCAGCAGGAAAGTGGCACGCCAGGAAAGCATGGTA
>OGHH01001857.1_pt1 | contig 13592 bp, 9 predicted proteins | sample 1571471 | NCBI WGS metagenome assembly OGHH01 (sample SAMEA2581936, study PRJEB24529) | metagenome | biome: Human gut stool | place: China | collected 2011
TACGGCCCGTGCCGCCGCCGGAAGCGACGGAGAAGTACTTCTTGCCGTTCTCGATGGCCCACTTCTTGTAGGTGCCGGCGACCAGGTGCTGGAAGCGGACGGGGTTGGTGGAGTTGCCGGTGATGGAGCACTGAACGTCCTCCTTCTTCATGATGGCAACGCCCTCCATGACATCGTTAGCGCCGTAGCACTTGACGGCTGCGCGCTCACCCTCGGAGAAGGGGATCTCCTTGACGACCTTCAGGGTCTGGGTGGGGATGTCGTACTCGGTCTGCACATAGGTGAAGCCGTTGATACGGGAAATGATGTAAGCTGCGTCCTTGCCCAGGCCGTTCAGGATGACGCGCAGGGGGGTCTTGCGGACCTTGTTTGCGGTGCGGGCGATGCCGATGGCACCCTCAGCAGCAGCGAAGGACTCGTGGCCTGCCAGGAAAGCGAAGCAGGTGGTGTCCTCGCTCAGCAGACGAGCGCCCAGGTTGCCGTGGCCCAGGCCGACCTGGCGCTGCTCTGCGACAGAGCCGGGGATGGTGAAGGCCTCCAGGCCCTCGCCGATGGCAGCTGCGCACTCGGCAGCATCGGTCAGGCCGCGCTTCACAGCGATGGCGGTGCCCAGGGTGTATGCCCAGACAGCGTTATCAAAGCAGATGGGCTGCACACCGCGGACGATCTTGTCGCAGTCGATGCCCTTTGCGAGGAGCATCTCGTTGCAAGCGTCCAGAGACTCCAGGCCGTTGGCCTTCAGGCATGCCTCGATCTTCGGCATGCGGCGATCCATAGATTCAAAAGTTGCCATGAGTTGTTCCTCCTCTCTTATTCCTCACGCGGGTCGATGTACTTGACAGCGCCCTGCTCCTTGCTGAAGCGGCCGTAAGTACCCACGTTCTTCTCGTAAGCCTCGTTGGGGGTCTTGCCGTGACGGATGTCCTCCATCATCTTGCCCAGCTTGACGAACTGATAGCCGATGACCTCATCGTTGGCATCCAGAGCCAGCTTGTTGATGTAGCCCTCGGTCAGCTCCAGATAACGGACGCCCTTCTCCTTGGTGGAGAAGATGGTGCCGGTCATGGAGCGCAGGCCCTTGCCCAGGTCATCCAGACCTGCGCCGATGGGCAGACCGTCCTCAGAGAAAGCGGTCTGGCTGCGGCCGTAGACGATCTGCAGGAACAGCTCACGCATAGCAACGTTGATGGCGTCGCACACCAGGTCGGTGTTCAGAGCTTCCAGAATGGTCTTGCCGGGCAGGATCTCGCCTGCCATAGCAGCAGAGTGGGTCATGCCGGAGCAGCCGATGGTCTCCACCAGAGCCTCTTCGATGACGCCGTTCTTGATGTTCAGGGACAGCTTGCAGGTGCCCTGCTGAGGTGCGCACCAGCCCACACCATGGGTGTAGCCGCTGATGTCCTTGATCTCATAGGCCTTGACCCATGCGCCCTCTTCGGGGATGGGAGCCGGACCATGCTTAGGACCTTTGGTGATCGGGCACATATTCTGTACTTGCTGCGAATAGGTCATAATCATACTCTCCTTTTGACAAATTGATGCCACGCAGCAGGGGGGCTCCCCTGCCGTTTGCATTCGACCGGGCCCGCCGCTCTCATCGGTACGCCCAGTACTACCACGCATAGTTTCATTATAGAGGACATTTTCGCAATTTTCAAGACGTTTCCGACAATTTTTCTACAAAGTTTTTGACGGTTATTTACAGCTAACCGCCACATTTTATGCTTTTCCCGTTTCGTTTGATATTTTTTTGTCAGGTCTGCCAAAAGGTTCAGTTTTTCTTTGGTGGTTTTTGCCGTTGGACCGGCTGCAAGGCCCAGATGGCTGCAAAGCCTGCCGCCGCCCCGCCGATGGCCAGCCAGTGCCGCCCGGTCTCCAGCCCCCAGAGGTTGGCTGCAAAGGGGAACGCCAGACTGCCCACGCTCTGCCCCAGAGCCAGAAAGCCGTAGTTCACCCCCGCGTGGGGCAGACCGAACAGGTCGGTGGAAAGGGCAGGCAGCACCGCCGCCAGCGCCGAGTAACAGAAGGTCAGGCTGGCATACACTGCCGCCACGGCCCACCCCTGCGCAAACAGAAACACGCCGGACAGCACGAACGACGCCGCGAACAGGAGCAGATCGGTCGGGCGGCGGCCAATTTTATCGCTGAGCAGGGGCATCAGCAGCCGCCCGGCCGCACTGCCCACGCTGCCCAGCACCACGCTCCACAGCGCCGCGCGCTCATCCAGCCCCCGCTCCATGCCCAGCTTCAGGATGATGGGGCTGAACAGCAGCACCGCCGGGGTGGAACAGCAGACCGCCCCCGCGCAGAGCCAGTATTGCTTCGTGCCCAGCATCTGCAAGGGGGCCAGATCGAGCGGCGGGGCGTTCCTGCCCCGGCCCTGCTCTTCCGGCCGCTGCTTTTCGGGCGGCGGGTCAACGAGCAGCAGACTGCCCGCCAGACAAACCGGAAGAGTCAATGCCCCCAGCGCCCAGAACGCGCCCCGGATGTCCTGCACCGGCCCGAAGCCCTTCAGCGCCGTCCGGACGAAGACGGTGAGGAATGCGCCGGACAGGCCCACTGCGCCCCCGATGACGCCGGTGGCCAGCCCCTTGCGGCCCTTGTACCATTTCTGGGCGCAGGACTGGATGGACGGATACAGAAACGCCGTGCCCAGCCCCGCCGGGATGCTGAACGCCCCAAAGAAAAAGCCGCCCTTCTCCCCCGGCAGCAGCGCCGCCGCAAAGAAACCGCCGCAGAGCAGGGCCGTGCCCCAGAGCGCAGCGCACCGGGGGCCTTTTTGGTCCTGCAAAAAGCCGCCGATCACGCACCCGACGCCGAACGCCGCGATCAGGAGGCCGAACGCATACCCGGCCCCCTGCTCGCTCAGACCGTACTCGTCCATCACCGGCTGCTGGAATACGCCCCACGCGGCGGGCAGGCCCGTCAACACCTGAATGGCGGCCCCTGCCGCCAGGATGGCCCACGGATGTTTTGCAGAAAACTGCTGCATTTTTTGCATCACCTCTGCCCTTAGTCTGCCCTTTTTGATTGACAAACGAGCAGATTCTTTTATAATTGTAGGTACTATGAAAAGAATAACCCTCTCAGGCGCTTCGCGCCAGCTCCCCCAAAGGGAGAGCCTCTGGCGGGCCGGTTCTGGCCCTGCTGGCTGCTCAGGCCATCCTTCCGAAAAGCCGTGGGCCTTGCGGCAAAGGGCAGGCAGATGCTGCCCATGAGGACAAGGCTCAGCCGCGTAAGAGCCGAAGGCGACAACGTGCAGACCTGCCCGACATGCCAATGGCTCCCCCTTTGGGGGAGCTGGCACGCGAAGCGTGACTGAGAGGGTATAGAGAGAGGATCATCCATGAAAACACAGGCATTAAAGGGTATGCGGGACCTTCTTCCCGCCGAGCAGGCCCTGCGCGACTACATTCAGGGCAAAATTCTGGAGACCTACCGCGCCTCCGGCTTCGAGCGCATCTCCACCCCCATGCTGGAGGATATGGAGAATCTGGACAAATCCGACGGCGGCGACAACCTGAACCTTATCTTCAAGGTGCTCAAGCGCGGCGATAAGCTGACCAGCGCGCTGGACTCCGGCGACCCGAAGCAGCTGTCCGACATGGGTCTGCGCTACGACCTGACCCTGCCCCTGAGCCGCTTCTATGCCGCCAACAAGGACAAGCTCCCCCACCCCTTCAAGGTCATCCAGACCGACCGCGTCTTCCGCGCCGAGCGCCCCCAGAAGGGCCGTCTGCGCGAGTTCGTCCAGTGCGACATCGACATTCTGGGCGACGAGAGCCCCAACGCCGAGGTCGAGCTCATCGACGTGACGGCCCGCGCCCTGCTGCGCATCGGCTTCACCGGCTTCACGGTCAACATCAACGACCGCCGCATCCTGCGCGGGATGCTGGAGAGCATGGGTTTTGCCGCCGATACGCTGGATTCCGTCTGCATCACCTTCGACAAGATGGACAAGATCGGTGCCGAGGGCGTCAAGGCCGAGCTGACCGAAAAGCAGCTGCCGGAAAATGCCATCAACGCACTGGCCGACTTCATCGCCGCCGGTGAGGTGACGCTGGACGCTGTGGCCGCCCGCTGCGCAGACCCCGCCATCGCCGACGACCTCAAGTACGTCCTCGCTGCTGCCAACGCCATGGCCGCAGGCCGCTATCAGGTGGCCTACTGCCCCAGCCTCGTGCGCGGTCAGGGCTACTACACCGGCATGGTGTTTGAGATCACCTGCCCGCAGTTCAGCGGTGCCGTGGCGGGCGGCGGCCGTTACGACAACATGATCGGCAAGTTCCTGGGCACCAGGGTGCCCGCTGTCGGCTTCTCCATCGGCTTCGAGCGCGTCTGCGGCATCCTGCTGGAACAGGGGTATCAGATCCCCGGTGCCAAGCAGAAGATCGCCCTGCTCTACGGCAAGGAGGCAGATTTCCCCGCCGTCCTCGCCAAAGCCGCCGCTCTGCGCGACAACTACGAAGTCACCATCCTGCCCCAGGGCAAGAAGCTCGGCAAACAGCTGGGTCAGCTCGAAGCTGCCGGTTTCGCCGGTGCCGCCTTCATGGACAAGGACGACGTGAAGATCTTCGCACAGCAGTAACTTTTCCTGTGACACAGAAAGCCCCCGCCGACGAACGGCGGGGGCTTTCATGTTATCGGGCAGCTGTGCAGTCTCTCACCGGGCATGAGAAGAGACTTTTTTCGCATTGGGATAGATGCGCTCCATCCGGGCATTGTCAAAGTGCGCATCCAGAACCACATCGACGGGGTTCGCCGCCTCCACGCCGCTGGTGCGGGCATCGTACCGGGCCAGCGCAAGCGCTGACACCAGCATATTCACTGCCATAAAAACGGCCAGCGCCGCCGTCATCCAGGGGCGGATGCGGGATTTCAGCTTTCCCATGCACTTTGCCACCAGCGGGTAGCCGTACCGCATCCAGGTCACCGCCGCAATGCCCCAGAAGAAGCAGTACAGCAGGTTGATGCGCCCGCCCAGGTTGAACGGGATCGCGCTGTAGTCCCAGAACACCGCACCGAAAACGACCTCGGTGAAAACGCTGCACAGGTACTCATACGCACCGCCCAGCAGCGTGCCCATGACGAACAGCCAGCTGGCGGGCTTGTCCTTGTAGCGGTAGAGCAGCTGGGTGACCATGGCAATGGCCAGGCCCCACACGATGGAGAACGGCCCCCACACGACGCTGGAACGGCTCATCCACTCGCCGCCGGTGACGCGGCAGAAGATCGTCTCGGTGATGTCGCCGAGGAACGCGCCGATGAAGAACAGTAAAATAATTTTATACGGGCTGCACCCGGCGGCAAACGTGTCGGTCTGCTGCCGTTTGGGGCGGACAAAGGTCAGTGCGGGATGGGCCTTCGCCATACGGCGCTCGACGTGGTCAAGGATCCACATGCCGCCGCGGACGGTCAGGTTTGCCAGACGGTTTTCTACAGCCGCGGCGGCGGGCCAGCGGTAGCGCAGACCGGCCATGGCCAGCAGCGTGCCGACCAGATCGACGCAGAACACGACGAGCGCGGCCAGCAGCACAACAACCCAGATGCCGCGCGGCACAAGGCTGTACAGCGCCAGCAGCAGCGGGTTGCCCCATTTGAGCACGACAACACCGAGCGCACCCCAGGTCAGCGACGCGCCGAGGCAGACATAGCCGTCCAGATTGAACGGCATGGCGCTGTAATTCCACCACCGGGTATGGGTCGTGTACTCCAGAATGTGCCCGCCGATCCACTCGATGACCGTGGCATAGACGGCGCTGAATACAAGCAGGAAGAACCAGCCCTCACGAATGTCGCCGAGGGCAAAGGTGATGACCAGCCCGCCGACGCCGTACAGAAGGCAGAGCGGACCGCTCAGCACGCCGCGGTCCTGATATTTGCGGTGCACGACGGCGGTAAAGAGGACCTCCCCCACCCAGCCGAGGAACGAGTAGGCGAAGAAGAGAAAAACAATTTGATAGAAGTTCATAGGGGGCTCTCCTGTATGTGAGAAAAGTATCGGGTGGAATGGCTTCCCCCAGGGGGAAAGCCTTGCGGATATTGCCCGTAAATGGGTGGCAGAGGCAGACTCGCCCCTCATCCGGCCCTGCGGGGCCACCTTCCCCCCCCAAGGGGGGAAGGCTTTAAGTGTTTTGCTTCTCCCTCTCCCGCTTGCTGAACACGCACCCGCAGTAATCCTGCCGGTACAGGCCGTACTCGGCGCTCAACTGTAAGCTGCGCTTGTAGCCGTCCTTTTTGCGGAACTCACTGGGCAGGAACGGCACGCCGTACTGCCTGCCCAGCTCGGTGCCAAGCTCGTTCAGCCGCACGGGGTCCTTCATCGGGGAGATTGAGAGCGTTGTGCAGTACCAGTCAAAGCCGTGGTCGGCGGCATAGCGGGCGGCCTGCTCCAGCCGCAGCCGATAGCAGACCGTGCAGCGCGCACCCTTCTCCGGCTCGTTTTCCAACCCCTTCACGGCGGTATAGAACTCCTGCGGGTCGTAGGGCAGCTCCACCACGGGGTAGTGATACCCGGCCTGCTCGACAAAGCGTTCCAGCTCGGCCTCGCGGCGGTGGTATTCCTCCGGCGGGTAGATGTTGGGATTGTAGTAAAGAATGGTCAGGTCAAAGTGCGCGGACAGGCGCTCCAGTGTTGCGCTCGAGCACGGCGCACAGCAGGCGTGCAGCAGCAGCTTCGGGCGGGTGCCGTCCAGCGTGCGCAGGACCTTTTCCATTTCAAGCTGATAGTTGATGCGGTTGGGCATGGGTAGTGACCTCGTTTACACAGTGGCAGGGGTGCGGCGCTTGCGGCGGGCAAAAGCGCCGCAACCGATGACCCCCAGCAGGCTGACGGCGGAGAGTACCTCAAACGCGCGCCAATACCCGGGGGCGTGGTACCGGACATGGATCGTGCCGGTGTAGCCCGCGGGGATCGTCAGTACGATGCGCATATTCTCGCCGCTGGTGATGGCAAACGGTGTGCCGCTCTCGTCGGCTGCATAATAATTGCCGTAGTTGTAGATGGGCAGCGAGATGGCCGCCTCGCCGCCGTCGTTCTCGACGCTGACATAGGCGACGCCCTCACGCTTTTCATAGCTGATAAGGTGCAGGTCGCCGCTGGCGGGCTTGGGCTGCGCCCAGATGGCCTCATAGGAGCTGGCGCCGTCGATAAGGTATTCCGCCGTGCCGACGGAGTTGATGGTGGCGTTCTGGTTGTAGGTCGCGTAGGAGCTTTCGCCCTGGGCGCTCATGATGTTCGTCTCGGTGATGCTGGCGGTCAGCAGCGCGGCGCAGACAAGCCCCGCGGCGGCCAGCGCGGCGCGGCGCTCCGGCAGCAGTTGCAGCGCAAACAGCGCAGCGGCGCAGAGCAGCAGCGTGCCCAGCGAGAGAAAACGGAACGGGAACTGGAACATTCCCACGACCTTGCCGACGGCGGGGCCGAACCAGCCCTCGACAAAATCCCACGGGAAGGCGTGGAGCGAGAGCACGAGCGTCAGCACGGCAAAGCCGGTGGCAGTGTACAGGTGCTTTGCGGCGGGGCGTGTGTCCCCGCGGGCCTGGGCGTGCCACAGGCAGTAAAACGCCAGCGCAAGCGCCAGCAGCAGCGGCAGACCGGGGGTCAGCGCCATGTCGTGGGTCGTGCCCTCGGCGGAGGAGCCGCCCGCCGTGCCGAAGAAGCTGAACAGCTGCACGGCGTACAGACCGTGCTTCTGCAGCTTACCGACCAGATCACTGCGGTTGACAAGGAACGGGATGGAGCGGGTGGAAATAAAAAACGGGAAAAGATACCACGCGCTCAGCCCCACGGCCAGCAACGCGGCCTTGACCCAGGCCAGCAGCCGCGCGGGGCGGAGAGTCTCCCGCAGGCGCAAAAGACAAAACAAAATCAGCAGCAGCGCCGTCAGCTCACAGGAGAGCAGATGGCTCTGCACCATGGCAGCCATGCCCAGCGCCATTGGCAGCCAGTCCCCGAAGCGGGGCCTGTCGCTGGTGTAGATGCCGTACAGACCCAGCAGCACGAGCGGGAAAAACGCCATGGCCGTGAACTCGCCGGCGGCGGCGCGGGTGTAGACGCAGGTCAGCCGATAGGCGGACAGCGTGTAGAGCAGTGCCCCCAGCAGACCCAGCCGACGGCTGGCCGTGATTTTGGCAAAGCTGAAATAGGCAATCAGGCAGGTCGCCAGCGTGACCGCAAAGAGGTAGACCTGGTAGCAGGTGCGCAGCGGCAGCCACAGGTTGTAGAGCAGCGCGGGCAGCAGCAAAAACAGCTCACAGTAGCAAAGCGGGCTGGCGTAGCCATAGCCGTTCAGCGTGGTCGTGGTCAGCCGCACCGGGAACTGCCCGTAGGACAGCTCCGCAGCCATGGCGGCGATGCGCTGCATGTGAAATTCCAGATCATGGCCGAAGTACAGATAGTTGCTGAACAGCGGCAGGCAGGCCAGCAGCGTGATGCCCGCCAGCGCCAGCGGCAGACGCAGCGCACGGCGGCGGGCAGCGCCCCGCTCCCCCACATGGGCAAACAGGAGCAGCAGTGCGGCGTCCGCAGCGGCAAACAGCACAAGGAAGCAGAGCAGCCGCGCCGCGCGGTAGATGGGCTGCTCGGTCAGGGTGATGCTGTAAATGTACAGCTGGCCCTGGTCGTAGGTGACGGTGGCGGTCAGGTCCTGCATCCGCGCACCGAAGCCGACCCAAAGCCGGGTCGTCAGGCTGCGGTGGCAGTCGTCCAGCCGCAGCGCGTCAAAGGTCACGGCGGCAGGGCTGCGTTCACTGGCAAAGGTCAGCGACCCGGCAGCGTTGAGCATATTAAAGGTGGGCGCGTCGGGCGTCTGGCAGGAAAAATAACGGACTGTGACCTCATACGCACCGGAAGGCAAAGCAATATTGTCTGCCGAGAAGGTCATCGGGTCGTCGCTGTGATAGCCGATCTGGTTCCAGATTTTTAAGCCGTCGTCGTCCGCGGCGGCAATGTCGGGCAGGGTGTTTGTAAAGTCGCCGGGCGTCAGCGTCAGCTTATACGGCGCGCCGAACAGCCCGGCTGCCAGCGCGCAGACAACGGCCAGCTCGGCGGCCAGCAGCGCCGCAAACAGCCGGTTGCGGCGGCAAAAGGCAAAAAAGTGTTTCATCCGGGGCTCCCTCACAGTTTATCAGCCGTCCCAGATCATGAGCTTGGCGTTCACGATGGACGTGTCCTCAACAGTGGCCAGATAGTCGCCGTTCCGGTCCCGTGGGGTCTGGGTGCAGTCCAGCAGGCAGATGGCGCGGGCCTCCTCGGTGCCGTCGGCCAGACGGACCTTGTACTTGATGACAGCGTTGTCGGGAACATAGGCGCTCTGCACGTAGACCTGTACCCCATCCATCAGGTCACTGTCGGCGCTTTGCAGTCTGCCGCACCACGCCAGATCGTAGCCGCCGTAGTTGCGGTAGGTCTGGTAGGCGTAGGCGTCGCCGTCGGTGGCGGGGTTCTCGGTCCAAAGGACCTGTGCGTGCAGGGCGCGCCCGGTGAACCGGCTGAAGAAGGCGGACTCGGCCTCCGCGTTGCTGTCCCAGACGTTCTCGTTGCAGAGAATCAGGTCGTCGGATTGTACGGCATCGGCAAGACCGGCCTCAATCGTGCGGACAAAGAACTGATAGGCAGCGAGGTTCTCGGCATGGTGGGTGCGCACGACACCGCGCAGGTAGCCGCCGTTCAGGCAGAGACCCACCGCCAGCGCCGCCGTCAGGGCCAGTCGTGATACCACGGAGAGAACCTTCGGCAGCTTACAGCACAGCCCCGCCAGCAACGCCAGCAGCGCTGCGACGAGCAGCGTAAAGCCGATGGAGCTGGCTGCCGCGGGAATGTAGCCCCACTGCCAGGTAATGGCCTCAGGCTGCTGATAGCGGGCGGACAAAGCCAGCAGCAGCGCGGGCAGTGCCCAGACGGCCAGACCGAACCCGGCCAGTGCGCCCAGCGTTCTGCCGCGCAGTTTTTTAAACGGCACGCCGAAGAAGATCAACAGTCCGGCCAGCACACCCAGCGCCAGCGGCCACAGCCGATCCCCGTTCGTGATGACCCCGGCGTCCTCCTGCAAAAGGCGGGAGTTCAGCCCAGGGAGCGACGCGGCCATCTGCTGCACGGTGACGCGCAGCACGGCGGGAATATCCAGAGAAAGCTCGTTGCCGGTGCCGCCGTTGCGCCCGCACAGAACGTGGAACACAAGCGCCGCGCCCATGCCGCCCAGCGCGGGAGCCGTGTCCAGCAGGGCGTTTTTGACGCTGCGTCGGCGCAGCAGCCAGACAACGAGCGCCAGCAGCGCAAAGACATAGCCGATCTCATAGGTGCCGCAGGCGATAAAGGACAGCACCGCGCCCAGCACAGCCCAGCGGCGGTGCCGTGTCCCCTGCCACGCAAACAGGCAGAGCCAGGCCGTCATAGCCCAGAACAGCGCTCGCTGCGGTACGGCGTAGTAGCTGTACATGCCCTCGTTCCAGATGGGGGCCGCGGCCAGCGCCAGCGCAAAGCCGCCCAGCGCCAACGCATCCCCGCTGCCCAGTCTGGCCGCCACGCGGCTGACAGCGAAGGCCGCCGCGCCGGTCCAGGCGATGATGTAGAGCCGATAGTGCGTCAGGCTGGCGTAAAACAGCAGATCGACGGCGTTCGGGTAATGGAACGGGAAAAAGCGGACCTCCTGCAGCGTAAAGTACCGCAGCCGCCCCTGCAGGTCCTGCAGAGCATACTGCCAGAACGGCATCCGCTGGAAGTCATACAGCCAGAGGTTCAGCGTCAGCTTATCGTCGCCCTCCGGCGGGATGTTGACCGTGACGCGCAGATACAGCACGCCCACGGCAAAAATAGCCAGATAGGCCGCAGCCAACAGAAGCCGACGGTACCGCCGACAAAATGATTTGACCTGTTCCATAGGGACGGGGCCCTCCTCCACAAAAATCACATATATACTAAATTATAGCATAAAGCCCCGCTGTACGCAACGCACAGCGGGGCTTTATGTAAATACAATTTGTATAAGACTACTGAAAAATACGAAAAGTAAAGCGAAAATCAATGCTTCAGCGGCTTTTTCAGCATGCCCAGCAGCAGGGCCGTGGTCAGGGTGCCGACAGCCAGCGCAATCAGAAAGCCCGGCGGGTTTTCCATGACCGGCAGCAAAAACAACCCGCCGTGCGGCGCGGGACACCCGCAGCCCAGCAAAATCGTTATGAACCCGGCCAGCGCACTGCCCGCGATGCAGGCGAGGCTGACCCGCAGCGGATCGCGCAATGCAAACGGCAGCGCACCCTCGGTCACGAAGGTCGCGCCCATCAGCAGGGTCTGCGGCGCAGAGCAGCGCTCGGTGCTGGTGAACCGCGTCGGGAACAGCAGGCAGGCCAGCCCAATGCCCAGCGGCGGAATCATGCCGCCCGCCATGACAGCGGCCATCAGGTCATACTGCTGGTCTACCAGTGCCAGCGTGCCGCTGACGTAGGCGGCCTTGTTGATCGGCCCGCCGTAGTCGGTAGCCATCATGCCGCCCAGCAGCGTGCCCAGCACCAGACGGCTGCCGCCCTGCATACCATCCAGCTGGATGGAAAGCCAGGCATTGAAACGCCCGAGCGGTGGATTGATGGCCATGACCATCAGGGCACCGACAAACAGCAGACTCAACAGCGGGACCAGCAGCCCGGTTTTGATGTGATCCAGCTCCTGCGGAATGCGGCGGAACAGGTAATTCAGAAGCCGCACAGCCAGACCGGCAGCAAAGCCCGCGACAATGGCCCCCCAGAACCCGCTGGAGATCCAGCCCAACCGGGGGGCGGTGGTTGTGCCGAGCTGTGCCAGGTAGCCGCCCATCAGGCCGGGCATAAAGCCGGGGCGGTCCGCAATGCTGTAAGCGATGAACGCAGCCAGCACGGGGTACATCATCCTGAACGCAGCGTTGCCGACGTTCGTCATCATGGTGGTGATGTCGCTGCGGCCAAAAAGGTGCTGCAGCAGCAGGGAAAGCGCCAGCATCACGCCGCCCGCCACAACAAACGGCAGCATGTGGGAGATGCCGCTCATCAGGTGGCCGTAGTATTCGCGGCCCAGCTCCTTCCAGTCGCTGGTGCGGAAGGCCCGCCGCGGTAGACGGGAGCCTTGCCGGAAACGGCCTTTTCCAGCAGTCTGTCCGCGTCGCGCACGGCATCCCCCGCCGAGGCATAGACCAGCCGCTTGCCAACGAACCGCGCCAGCGGGATCGAGCGATCCACCGCTACGATCACGCACTCTGCGGCCTGGATCTCATCGTCGGTCAGCTCGTCGTTGACACCGGCAGCGCCGTTCGTCTCGACCTTGAGCGTCAGGCCGCGGGCCTGCGCGGCCTGCTGGAGCGCCTCCGCCGCCAGATAGGTGTGCGCGATGCCGGTGGGGCAGGCCGTCACGGCCAGCAGCTGATAGACGGGCTTGGCGGCGCCCGGCGCTGCGTCAGACGGGGCAGACGGCGGCTCCTGCGCGTCCTGCTCCTCCCGCGCGGAGATGGCGCGGCAGAATGCCTCGGGGGTCTCACTCTCCCGCAGGCGGGCGCAGAAATCGGTGTCCAGAAAGAGCGCCGCCAGCTCGGCCAGCACCTGTACGTGCAGGTCGTTGGCTTCGGCGGGGGCGGCGATCATCACCAGCAGGTCCAGCGGCTTGCCGTCCGGTGTGTCGCAGGGCAGCGGCGGGTCCAGCGTCAGCGCAGCCAGCTGCAGCTGCCTGACGGCGGTGCTTTTGGCGTGCGGGATGGCCAGGCCGTTGCCCACACAGACGCCGCCCAGCGCCAGCCGGGCGCGGACGTCCGCCGCAAACACAGCGGTGTCAGTCAGATTGTCAGTCCCGTCCAGCAGTGTAACCATCTGCTGCACTGCACCGGTGAGCGAGTCTGCCCGTTGGCGCAGTGCGACGCAGTCAGGCCGCAGGTAGTTGGCGATGCGCATGGTTTGAGCCTCCGTTTGGTGCCGCTGTGCTCCGGCAGCTGTCGATGCAGCGCGGCTTTTGCGGCGCAGTATTACTAAAAAAGCGGTTCCGCCGCAACGGAACCGCTATGAATGCTGTAAAAATTAGTTGAGCAGGGTCTTCTCCGTCTCGGGATCGAACAGGTGGATCTTGTTGGTATCCATAGCGACAGTAATCTTGTCGCCGCGGCGAGACTTGGAGGTGGGAGCAACGCGAGCCATCAGGTTCTGGCCCTGGTAGGTCAGGTACAGATAGATCTCAGCGCCCATCAGCTCGGAAACCTCAACCTCAGCGCTCAGGTGGCTGTTGGGATGCTTTTCCAGGAACTCCTCGTCGTCCTTGATGTCCTCGGGACGGATGCCGACCTTCAGGGTCTTGCCGACGTAAGCGTCCAGCTTGCCGTCAGCGGTCTTCTCCTTGGGCAGCGGAACCTCGGTGCCGGACAGATCAACGACGAACTGATCGCCGGTCTTCTTCAGGGTGCCGTCCAGGAAGTTCATCTGCGGGCTGCCGATAAAGCCTGCAACAAAGATGTTGCAGGGATAATCGTACAGGTTCTGCGGGGTATCGACCTGCTGAATCATGCCGTCCTTCATAACGACGATACGATCACCCATGGTCATAGCCTCGGTCTGGTCGTGGGTAACGTAGATGAAGGTGGTAGCCA
>OGHH01001861.1_pt1 | contig 13571 bp, 9 predicted proteins | sample 1571471 | NCBI WGS metagenome assembly OGHH01 (sample SAMEA2581936, study PRJEB24529) | metagenome | biome: Human gut stool | place: China | collected 2011
AAAACAAATGAACAAATTGGCATTGCAGACAAAATTAAAACGTCTGCTGATCGCCGGAGGACTGGCAGCATTAGTAGCAGTACCACTGTTATCGGGAAATGCAGGTATGCGGAAAGTTGGTGCAGCACAGGGGGATGTGAAGATCAATTCAACGAATTTCCCGGATGAAGGATTTCGGAAATATATTTCTAAGAACATTGACCGAAACAAAGATGGTGTATTATCAAAAGCGGAGATTAAGAAAGTTACTGAAATAAAACTGGAGCATTATGATGAAGCTGGAAATGAATATGTTTATAATGATCTGACCGGTATTGGTGTATTTACAGAATTGAAAAGTCTGGAATGTGAAAGCCAGAAAGATCTTTCCAAACTGGATCTGCACAAAAATACAAAACTGGAATTCGTAAAATGTGGTCGTAACGGCATAAAAGAATTGAATGTATCCAAATTAACGAAATTAAAAGAGCTGCGCTGTTATGTCAATAAACTGACAAAATTAGATGTCAGCAAAAATGTAAAACTGGAGCTATTAGCTTGTGACAGCAATAACTTAACTGGGCTGGATCTCCGTAAGAATACAAAATTGGTAGTGTTGGGTTGCAGCAGTAACAAATTGACAAAGCTTGATCTTAAAAAAAATACAAAACTAAATAATCTGTGTTGTGACGATAATAAACTTACAAAGCTCGATCTTACAAAAAATACAAAACTTCATATTCTGTGGTGTAGTAGTAATAAACTTACGAAGCTTGATGTTACCAAGAATCTTGATCTTGTAGATTTGTATTGCCATACCAATAAACTTACAAAATTGAATGTTGATAAAAACGAAAAACTTGTATGTTTGGTCTGTTCTGATAATAAGCTGACTCAGTTGCGTCTTACAAATAATAAACAGCTTGTAAAGCTGGAATGTGCAAAGAATCAGTTGACCCAGTTGGATACCAGTCAGAATAATGCATTGGTATGGGTAGATTGCGCGGATAATAAGTTAACGAAACTGGATTTTAGTGCAAGTCCTTTATGTGATTCTGTTGTTTGCAATGAGAATAAATTGACAGAAATTATCGTACCAAAGAATATGGAAAACGATAGAATTTACTATGATAAAAATTTGAAGGTATCCATAAAGAAGAAGACAAAACCAGTCAAAAATGGAGCCTATTTTGTTGAGGATACTTATAATTATCCATATTGTACCTTCCGTGTTACAAGTACAAAGGCGGGAAACCGGACAGTATCTCTTGGAGCATGGACCAATGGAGGTGCTTTCGGCACAAAAGGCTGGAAAAGCTATATGAAAGGAATAAAATATGGAAATCAGACTTATAAGCTGACTTCCATTGATTCTGGAGCATTTGCAGGTGCAACATTCTCTGAATATGATGGAAATAATAATATTGTGATCGGAGGAAGTATTAAAACAATTGGATCCAAGGCATTTGCCGGAACAAAAGTTTTAAAGACGATCACCCTTGGAACATCGGTTGAGAAAATTGGATCATATGCTTTTGCTAACAGCAGGGATTTAAAGGTTTTAAAGATCAAAACAACCAAGCTGACATCCAAAACGCTGAGCAAGAAAACCTTTGCCGGTATCACCTCAAAGACAACAGTCAAAGTACCAAAGAGCAAGCTTGGCGCATATAAGAAGCTTTTCCGTAAGTGCGGACTGAGCAAGAATGTAAAGGTTAAGGCAATCTAAAAAAGCCGGAAAGAAATAAAAAAGGGTTCGTTCAGAATAGGTTGTGTCTGGATGCCTCATAATGAAAACAAGCAGGAAATCTTTTAAGGATTCCTGCTTGTTTTATAACTATATAATATTTTATTTTTATGCTGCTTCTTTCTTTGCGCCTGTATTTGCATTTGCTTCCGGCATCAGCTTCTTGAATAATGGAACGATCTGTGCAGCGATGATAGCTTTTACAAGATCTAATGGAATAAATGCAACAAAGCCTGAAAGGAAAGCAACTTTCCAGGTTAAGTTTCCGTTGAATTTCCACCATAACATTCCGATGATATCAATGAGAGCTGCTGTTAAAATAGCAACGATCGTATAACGGATACGATTATATTTCTTACCCTTTGTCAGACCTGCAAAGATAGTAACGATAATAAATGAGAATGTATATCCACCGAATACTCCTGTCAGATAACCGATACCGGAGCCGCCGCCGATAAATACCGGAACGCCGACTGCACCGAGGATCATCCATAAAGCAACGATGATCGTTGAATCGCGGACTTCAAATACCAGTGCAATGAGCATGATCATAAAGTTCAGTAATGTAATGTGTGCTGCATTTGGAAGTGGAGTTGGGATACTTAAATATGCGGATACGCATAAGATTGCTGCAAATACAGCCATCATTGTGATCTCCACGGTTGTGAATTTGTTTTTCATGTGTGTTCTCCTTGTTGAATAAATAATATAAGTACAATGGATGCCATCCCTTGATTGGATGAGGTTAAGGGGGATTGACAAAAATATGAAGCGGATAGCAGGGCTAAGCTATCCGCTTCCAGATAACAAATTGAATGTCAACTATTAAATGGCACCCACTGGATAACATTATAGATGGTATATTCTTAAATGTCAACCATAGAAAAAACATTAAGGTTGACAATTGGAGTGGGAGGCTTAAGGGTTGAAAAAAAGCAGATATAAATATACTATATAAGAATATAATAAAGAAAAACAGGTAGGAGGCAGCGGCTATGCTTAGAGTTGGCGTTACAGAACTGAATATTGGATTTGAGAATAGGGAAGAAGCAAAGAAATGCTGCCTTGAAGTTATGGAAGAAGCAAGTGCAAATGGAGTAGAGCTTCTGGTATTTCCGGAGATGACACTAACAGGATTCACGATGCGGCCATGGTTGTATGCGGAAAGCTGGGATGCGGATAACATCCCGGACAGTGTTTCATTTTTTATGGAGAACAGCAGAAAATATAAGATGCAGATGGCATTTGGGTATATTCGTGCGGTTATGGCAGATAGCGACAAGATGGATGATGAAACGAAAGAACCGGTTTATGAGAACCGGCTGGTGCTTGTGGATGGAGAAAAAGTGGTACTTGATTATGCGAAGATCCATCCATTTTCATATAGCGGTGAGGATAAGGTATATCGGGCAGGAGAAAAACTTGTACAGGCACAGATAAAGGATATCCGGATAGGCGGATATATCTGCTATGACCTTCGTTTCCCGGAGATTTTCTCTGCAATGAGAGATCAGTATGAAGTTATCATGGTGATCGCAAACTGGCCGGAAACGAGGGCGGAACAATGGGAAACACTCTTGAAGGCAAGGGCGATCGAGAATCAGGCATATGTGATCGCAGTCAACCGGGTTGGAGATGGAGATGGGCTTCACTATATTCCGGGCTCTCATGTATATGACTGGCTTGGGCGGGATGTATCAGTTCGGGTTAGTGAGAAGCTGCGTGTCGCAGATATTGATCCCGGGGCAGTCAGACATGCAAGAACAGAATTTCCACAGACAAATGACAGAAAGAATACATTTTATAAGATGCTTTATTAATGAAATGTGCTTATAGACAGTTGGATCGGCATGAAAAATACATGATATGTTTCATTTTTATTCGACTGGTTATAAGTACATTTCATTTTTTGAATAAAGATAAATTGAAAGTGATAAGATAATAGTATATAATAAATATGGATAATATATTATCAATTATAATAAAAATGACGGATATATAGATAAAATATTATCTATATAAATAATTTGCGGGGTAAAGATACATGGAACCTTTTGTATGGGAGACACCGGATGAATTAGATAAGAAATTGGCAGAAAGAGTTCGCAATATACGGAAGCGTAGATCGTTGTCACAGCAGCAGTTAGCGGAACAAAGTGGCGTAAGCTATGGATCAATCAAACGATTTGAGCAAACCGGACAGATCTCTCTGTTGGGATTGACGCGGATTGCGGTTGCACTGGATATAGCAGATGAGCTTCGGGAATTGTTTACACGGGTTCCGTACAAGGATATTCAGGAGGTTATGAATGAGACAAATAGAAGATAGGATGCTTCAGGTTTGCTATGAGGATCGTTTGGTGGGAACGATGGTGTTAACAGCAGACCGAAAAGCTGCTTTTGAATATAGTGATGAATGGCTGGAAGATGGATTTTCAATCAGCCCTTTTTCACTGCCGTTGAAAAAGCAGGTATTTGTGCCGAAAAAAGATTATTTCGGCGGGCTGTTTGGAATATTTGCAGATAGTCTTCCAGATGCGTGGGGAAGATTATTATTAGATCGGCTGCTTAGGGCAAATCATATCAATCCGGATGAACAAGGTGTTTTAGAACGTCTTGCTATTGTGGGAGATTCCGGGATGGGGGCTTTGTGCTATCATCCACAGAGCGTTCTGGTGTCGGAGCAGGAAACGGATGATCTGGATGAATTAGCAGAAGCGTGCCATAGAATCATGAATACAGAATATTCGGATAAATTAGATGAATTATATGGGCTTGGTGGAACCAGCGGCGGAGCAAGGCCAAAGATCATGACGAGGATAGATGGGGAAGATTGGATCATAAAATTTCCAGCACATGTTGACAGGGCAGATATTGGACAAATGGAATATGATTATTCGGTCTGTGCAAAAAAATGTGGAATCGTTATGAGTGAGACAAGGTTGTTTCCATCGCAGCGACATGCAGGATACTTTGGAACCCGGAGATTTGATAGAAAAACGGATGGGAGCAAGGTTCATATGGCAACGGCGGCAGCGTTGTTAGAACTTGATTTTAACCAGCCAAGTCTGGACTACCATGACCTGATGAAATTAACAAGAATAATGACGCGAGATAATAAAATGGATGTTGAAAATATGTTTCGCAGAATGTGTTTTAATGTATTTGCACATAACAGGGATGATCATTCAAAGAATTTTTCGTTTGTATATGATACTGAATCAGAAACATGGAGATTGAGTCCGGCATATGATCTGACGTATAGCACAACCTATTATGGTGAGCATACAACATCTGTTGATGGAAATGGACAAGATCCGGGAGAAACGGAGCTTTTGACAGTAGGAGTGCAGGCAGGAATGAAGAAAAAACAATGTCAGGAGATTATAAACGAAATCAAACAACGGGTTGAGGAAGATCTGAAGGCTTATGCAACCTTCCAAACCACATAAAGCTTGTAAAATCCCGCATAATGGAGTAAAATGGAAAAAGCAATTAAGGAGGAAACTTTTATGGGTAAGGACGATTGCATTTTTTGCAAGATTGCAAATGGTGAGATACCATCAGCAACAGTTTATGAAGACAGCATATGTAGAGTAATACTTGATGTAAATCCTGCAAATAAAGGTCATGCTTTAATTATACCAAAAGAACATTATGATGATATATATAGCATGGACGCGGATACTGCTTCAAAGATCTTTACGATTGCGACAGAGGTTGCCAAGGCTCAGAAAGCGGAATTAAATCCTGACGGACTGAACATTATTCAGAACAATGGCGCTGCTGCAGGACAGACAGTATTCCATTTTCACATGCATCTTGTGCCAAGATTCATTAAGGATACGGTTACAGTTACATGGGTTCCGGGTCAGTCAGACAATGAGGAACTGGATCGGTTGTCAAAGGCACTTCGTAAGAGAATTTAAGGAAAACATGGATAAAAGGACAGAGACAGGGATAACTTCAAATCAGTTAAAGCTTCTGGCATGCATATTTATGTTATATGACCATGTAGGACTTGTTCTAATGAATAATAACTGGATAATGCGGGCTGTAGGACGGCTCGCATTTCCTATATTCGCATTCCTGTTGGTAGAAGGGTACAGGCATACGTCGGATATCAGAAAATATTTTATCCGGCTCTTTTTGTTTGCGCTGATTTCGGAAGTTCCATTTGATCTGGCATCGACCGGACAGGTATTTGATCTGCAGAAGCAGAATATTTTCTTTACACTTGCGGCGGGGCTGGTTGTGCTTTATCTTGGAAAAGTAGCAAAATGGAATCAGATGGGCGCAGTCATCGGAATTGTTGTCATTATGGTAGTTTCAGAGGCTCTGCATTTTGATTATGGAATGGCGGGCATTCTTCTGATCGTATTAATTTATTATTCGACCAAGGATGACACGGTGGAACAAGTATTCAGAAATGCCGGTCTTGTGACCGGACATTATCCGTTTGGCTGGAAGCTGCGTCAGAATATGGGGTTTGCAATCGTATCGGCAGTGCTGTATTTCCTGTTTTACGGAATAAGGCAGCTCTATGCAGTTTTGGCAATCCTGCCGATCAGTCTGTACAACGGAGAGTATGGTCGGAAGAATAAAGTTCTTAAATATACATTTTATGTGTTCTATCCGGCACATTTGCTCATCTTATACCTGCTCAGCAAGGCGGTTTTATAGGATAGCTTTAATGAATTTTTGTCGCAAAACAGAAATTACCTATTGACTTATGGAAATATATCAGTTAGAGTATAGCTGTTTCAGAACTGCATTGCAGTTTGAATACAAATAAATATTTATAAATGCTCTTATTCAGAATGGTGGAGTCATAAGGGACTATGAAGCCATGGCAACCCCGGAACAGGTGAAAGAAAGACCTGTATGGAAGGTGCCTTCCTGAGCGAGTCTGTGATATGCAGACGTCGAACAATGAGAGGTTTGATTTTATCAATCCGCTCAGAGCGGATTTTTCTTTTGCATAAAACCAGGTGGGGATAACTTGTCTGAAAAAAGAAAAATCAAAAGCTATGTGAACGAATACGCATGGCAGTAACTATAGATAGTATTTATACAAGGAGGAAATGATGGAAAAATTATTATTCACATCAGAATCAGTAACAGAAGGACATCCGGATAAAATCTGTGACCAGATTTCCGATGCAGTATTGGATGCATTGATGGAGCAGGATCCAATGAGCCGTGTTGCCTGCGAGACATCGATCACAACAGGTCTTGTACTTGTAATGGGTGAGATTACAACAAAAGCATATGTAGACATTCAGAAGATCGTTCGTGAGACGATCCGTGAGATTGGATACGACAGAGCAAAATACGGATTTGACTGTGATACCTGTGGTGTTATCACAGCAATTGATGAGCAGTCAGCAGATATTGCAATGGGTGTTGATAAGGCATTAGAAGCAAAAGAGCATCTGATGAGCGATGATGATATCGAAGCGATCGGTGCCGGAGATCAGGGTATGATGTTTGGATTTGCAACAAATGAAACACCGGAATATATGCCATATCCGATCGCACTTGCACATAAGCTTGCAAGAAAACTGACAGAAGTAAGAAAGAATGGAACACTTCCATATCTCAGACCAGACGGTAAGACTCAGGTAACAGTAGAGTATGATGAGAATGGAAAAGCAAAGAGACTCGATGCGGTAGTTCTCTCAACTCAGCATGGCGAGGAAGTATCACAGGAACAGATCCATGAAGATATCAAGAAGTATGTATTTGATCTGGTTCTTCCTGCTGATATGGTAGATGAAGATACCAAGTTCTTTATCAATCCAACCGGAAGATTCGTTATCGGCGGACCAAATGGTGACAGTGGACTTACAGGACGTAAGATCATCGTAGACACTTATGGTGGATATGCCCGTCACGGCGGCGGTGCTTTCTCAGGAAAGGATTGTACAAAGGTTGACCGTTCCGCAGCGTATGCAGCAAGATATGTAGCAAAGAACATTGTAGCGGCAGGACTTGCTGATAAATGTGAGATCCAGTTGTCTTATGCGATCGGTGTTGCCAGACCTACATCTATCATGGTAGACACATTCGGAACAGGAAAGGTATCCGATGAGAAGCTGGTTGAGATCATCCGTGAGCATTTTGATCTTCGCCCAGCCGGAATCATCAAGATGCTTGACCTCAGAAGACCAATCTACAAGCAGACAGCAGCATATGGACATTTCGGAAGAACTGACCTCGACCTTCCATGGGAGAGACTCGACAAAGTTGATATGTTGAAGGCATATTTATAAGAGGTATAGATAAAAAGCCTGTTGAGGGCTTGCAACTTTTGAATAAGGTTTATAATCACGTTTGCCTGCCTTTGTTTCACTCAATTTTATATGCACATGTCTCTGCCGCAATAAAAACTTTTGCGGCGACGACATGGCACAAAATTGAATGAAACTCAGTCGGCTGCACTATGGATTATGAAACCTTATTCAGATGCTGCAAACTCTCGACAGGCTTTTTTATATTTGCATAAAATAATGTACACAATGAACAGTTTTAATGTAACAAATAATATGCAAACTTGATTAGAAACCTTACTCAGAAAGTAACAGTTCTCGTCAGGTCTTATTTTTCTTCTTTACTATCCGGTACATTCTGCTTGATCGGCTTAAACTGCAAGGAGCCGGTGTTTTTCTTTGGCTCTTCGTGATTCACGATCGCTTCTGCCATATTGAATACCTCTGACAGATCAGCCGTATTCATGGAAGAGTACTGAGCCGCCTTTTTGATGATTTTATCTGCCGGAGTTGCTTCTTTTTCTTCCTTTGCTTTTTTAGTTTCGCTGCTTAATCTGGTGGAAGTGACATCTTCAGCTTTTACGGATGGCTTAGCAGTAAGCTCTGTCATGCCATCTGTTACCGGAATGTCCGCAGGCTTTTGGTTGTTTGTATCATCGGCATTTTCTGCTGGTGTTTCGTTCAGAACAACAGAAGCAGTATCATCCGAAGTATTATCAGTATCGATACCTGTATCATTGCCTGTGTTGTGATCTGTGTTGTCTGGTGTATCATCGGCAGCATTATTGCTGGTATCGTCGGGAACGTTTTCGGCATCGCCGCTTGTATTGTTATCAGGATTATTGCCTGCGTTGTCAGCGGTATCGTTATCGGAACCGTTGCGTGCAGCACCATCAGGATCATCGTCAGGAAGTCCCTGCTTGATCACCCGAATCAGCATGATTCCGAGGATAATGATCAGGAAGAACATAACTACGATCACGATGATACATATAGTGATAACCTTGTCCTTGTGCTGATCAAAGAAAGAGCCATTGTTGGCATCTGTCGCAGAAGCAGTCGTGACTGCTTCTGTTGGAACTGCTGAAGCGACAAATCGGGTAAATGTTTTCTCAACGGTATCATAGTAGAACCATCCAGGTTCACCGTCCGGACTCATGGCATATACTACGAGGATCGTATCATCTTCATATTTGTGATAGGCGGTTACGGAATTTTTGTTAAACTTATAGGTGAAAGCTGTGTAACCCGACGGCACTGTAACGTCTTCGCCGGCTGTCAGAATGATAAAGCTTTTGTAAGCAGATGCAACATTGATAAATGGAACCGCAGATTTTGCAGTAGTATCAATGATATACCATGCTCCGTTTTTGCTGTCCTTGTCTGTCAGATAAGCACATTTAACCAGTTCGTTTGGAGACTGATAGAGAATGATTTCGGTATCATTATATTTCTCTTTTATTTCGGCAAATCCTTCAGGAATAGTAAGCTTGCTGTAATCTTCTGTAAAATAATAATCTTTTCCATCAATCTGGATGATCGCTCTTGTATCTACCAGTTCTTCCACATTAACCGCAATGTCGTAGATATGATTATCGCCGGTTTCCGCAGTAACCTTGATAGAGATATGAGAGGTCTTTCCCGGTTCAAAATCTTCATTTCCGGTAATGGAAACGGATGATTTGCTGTCTTCCGGGATCGCATTGATCGCAAGGCTTGTGGTATCTCCGGGAACGGTTGTCTCATAAGTATATGTATCTTTTGCAAATTCAGGCTTTAATTCACCCGGTGTGATCTGGATCGAAGACAGATAACAGTTATCAGACATTTCCTCTGTGGTATCTTCCGTTGTGTCCTCGGAAGAATTTGTTTCTGTTGTAGCCGGGGTGTCTGTTGTATTTGGTTCGCTGGTCGTTGCTTCTGTTGTACTGTTGCCGCCAGCGGCTGTTATTGTGATCGTAGCACCTGCATCTGATGCTCCGGCATGTTCTTCGCCCCATGTATAGACATCGGAGCTTCCCGTACTGACATAGGCAGATCCTGTATTTATAGCAGAAAATGTAAAGCTGTTGGAAGCAGAAGTAATATTTCCATCGCCATATCCGGCACAGGATACGGTTCCACCTCCGCCATAGCCATCGCCGGACTGATATTCCAGTAAGGAGGAATCATAGGACAGACAATAGCTGTAAGCACCCAGTGCTTCAGAACAACTGATCGATACGGTTACTGTAACCGAACCACCCTTTTGAATGGATGAGGATGAAAGCGAGATCGAGAACTGGGTAGATGCTGCATAGGAGTGTATGCTGTTTCCATATACCAGACAGCTTAATCCCAGAACCAAGATCATACATAATGCTGCTAATTTTTTTCTTGTTTTCATTTTATATATCTCCTGTATTTTATCATCTATTCATTTACTGCTGCATGATCTGTGCTGCGCCCATCAGATATTTCTGGACTTTTAACAGATCGAGAGCAGATAACATACCACTTCGTTTGATATTTGCGGCTTTCAGGTATGGATCCTTTAAGGTAGAAGCACCGATAATATGCTTCTGTATCTTTAACAGATCCAGTGCATTGATAATTCCGTCACCATTTACATCACCGAAAATAATAACGGTATAGGTGCTGGTATTGCCCGAAACAGTTATTTTTACAATGTCACCGGTACCGATACGGTCAGATGTCTTTTCTTCACCGGATGAAGTCCTTACACTGACAGTTCCGTTTGTACATCCAAGATTGGAGACAAATGCAGATACGGTGGTTGATACTGCTACGCCGGTTATGGTTCCGTCGGATACAGTATAGTTACCGTCAAATTCAGGATCTGAGCCGGAATTACCGGAAGATTTACCACGGACGATCGTTAATGTATAAGTACGTTTTGCGCCGCTTTGGGCTTTTACCGTAATTTTTACTGTATTCGTACCCTTTGACAGACTGACTTTTCCTGTTCCGGATACGGAAGCGTTTTTGTTGACCGGACTTGCAGAAATCGTAACAGAACTTGTTTTCTCTGATACGATCAGGGAATACTTGGTTGTTGTATTGACTGCAAATGTTGGTGTCAGGGAATAGTTATCAATACTCAGTGATTTGAGATAGTTGTTTGGATTGCCGCTGTCTGCCGGTTTACTGACCATGGTATCCGGCATATTTTTGTATACCGGGATACAGAATGTGATTGAATTGTTCAGTGTGCCTGCGCCACTGTAGGCATCGTATACCTTAGAGGCTTCAGAGGAAGCCGCCTGAACATTGGTCATATACTGATGGGAGTATAAGGCAGAGGTATTTGTGACATTGAATTTCTGTGTATACAAAGTATTCTGCTTCTGCAGAATGTAATTATTTCCAATGTATTGAGCACCGCCATAGATGGATTTGTATACGGTGTTCCATGGTCTTCCGTAGGTAGAACCGGAGGATGCCCATTTAAGTGCATTTGTAACGGCGTTTCCGGTTACGCTGTCGAAACCGCCGATGTTATAGAAATTATAGATCCCCGGATATACGGAATGCTTTCCATTTGTGGCAGAACTGAGTGATGAGCCAACCTCCTGTTTGATTCGGGAGGCAATGTGGTATGGGCTGACACCGACTGCCTTTCCGGCTTTGATGATCAGTTCGGAATATGTACTGTTGGAACCGGATGGCTTGGATTTGTACATAAAGGTTCCGTTCAAAATGGATTCCACGCCGGATTTGGACTGAGAATCTTCATAAGAGAGATTCTCAAATGCAAATACGAACCGTTCATACAGATAAACACGGGGATCCAGATAATAGGAGACCAGTTTATCCGATGCGGCATACCAGCAGTTACCATCAAAGGATGCCCATGTATCGGTTTTGATGTTGTAACCGATCGTCGTGGAACGCCAGTTGTAGCGTGGATAACTGCTGGTTCCCTGAACCAGATTTTTGATCTGACCGGATTTGTTTCGTTCATTATCTACAAGATCATCCCAGTCGATTCCTGTCTGGACAGCTTTAAAAGTCCAGGATGGATGAGCCTCATGCAGTTCCCGGAGCTGTGCCTTATAGCTTTCCGGAAATCCCTGATCATTCATATAGGATTCAAAATCTTTGTCGGATTTTTTCCCTGAGGATTCTGTCGTTGCTGTTGTATTGTTTTTATCAGAAGAGTCTGTTTTGTCGATAGTGACATATGAAGCGGATACGTAGCCGGTATAGGTTGTCTTGTTATAAACAAGGGATACTTTATACCAGGAGCTGTTTGAGGTGTTCAGGATTGTAAGCTTGTGACCCCCATTTAACATAATGTTACTGCCGTGATCCGTTACAGGATTGCCGCCGGGGGCATCACGGAAATAAACATTCGTTACTCCATCTTTGATATGACCGGATTTTCCTGCGGCATCAGAAAGTCCGCTGTTCATGAAAAGACAGACCACAAGACAGCAGATAAGTGCTGCGATCGCCAGTATGGCGGATCGGTATGGTCTGTTACTTAGCCGTTTGTTATTCATATGATGCTCTCCTTTGTATATAAATGCACGATTCGATTTTTGTGATAAAAATATATAAACCTAAAAAATACAATATTGATTTTAGTTTACCATAATCTCAGAAAAAACAAACCCCTTTTTCGTCAAAAAATTAGTGATTTCACAGAAAAAATTGGATGTGCGTACAATATAGAACATATAGGTTGGAATAGAAAATAGGACAGCGGGACAGGCCAAAAATATTTGGTTGTGAAAATGTGATTGTTGATTTGAAAATAAAAAGAGATGCTGACCGATATAGTGGAGCAGGCATCTCTTTTTTCATGTGTATATTTATCCGATTTTTAATTTAAATTTCTGAATATCTTTGTCAGTATCAACTTTTTCGATCTTTCCGCCCAGACCACGGATCTTTTCATCAAATTTCTCATATCCACGCTGGATATACTTAATATCTGATATAACGGAAAAATCATCTGCAACTAATGCAGCAATCACAAGAGCAGCACCGGCACGAAGATCCGGAGCAGCTACATTTGCACCAGAGAAGGATTCTACACCATCAATGATAGCGGTATTGCCTTCTACCCGGATGTGAGCGCCCATTCTGGCAAGCTCGGCAACATATTTGAATCGATTCTCAAATATGCTTTCTGTTACAATACTGGTTCCGTTTGAAAGTGCCAGTGTTACAGCCATCTGCGGCTGCATATCCGTCGGGAAGCCGGGATACGGCTGCGTCTGCAGCTGTGCAAACGCTGTCAAACGCTCCGGTGCAGTCAGAATAACGCGTTTTTCTTCCTCGCGCACGTCGCAGCCCATTTCGCGCAGCTTCGCATTCACCGCCAGCAGTGCCTGAACCGGGGCGCGGGTCAGCTCAATGGTGCCGCCTGTAATTGCCCCTGCCGCCAGCAGCGTTCCGGCGACAATGCGGTCGGGCATGGGCGTCCATCGCGTGCTGTGCAGGTGCTTCACGCCCTCAATCGTCATAACCGCGCTGCCCGCGCCGCGGACGCTTCCGCCCATTGCGTTGATGAAGTTCGCCAAATCGACGATTTCCAGATCGGAAGAGCGTCGTGTAGGGAAAGA
>OGHH01001862.1_pt1 | contig 13560 bp, 17 predicted proteins | sample 1571471 | NCBI WGS metagenome assembly OGHH01 (sample SAMEA2581936, study PRJEB24529) | metagenome | biome: Human gut stool | place: China | collected 2011
GCGGGTTCGATCCCCGTCTCGCGCTCTTTTATATTTTATATATAAGAGGATATCCATATGAGATATCCTCTTTTTTTATATTTGAACGCATCTATGCTCGAAGGTTCGATCTTGTTGTCTGCCGACTCGATCGGTGCATAAGCGTGGCGTCCACTAGACGCCATGCACCGTCTCGCGCACTGGATGAGTCCCTATTTGCGTCCGCGTTTGGATAGCCTGCCAGCAGGAATTCATAAAGTGAAAACAGGAATGCCTTTCATAAACCGCATTCCTGTCTCCGCCATAATTTCTAAAAACTCTATATAACCATATCTAATAATCATATCCACAATCAAAACTATAATTATCAGAATGTTCAATTATTATTTCTACAAAATTTCTACAAAGAATCCACAAACCGCATAAACGCAGCCTGTCCCTCTTCTGTCCGCTTATATACGCCTGCACATTCAAGTACCTTTACGAATACCTTGCTGATCTCGTCGTGCAGGATCTCTGTGATATTCTCCGCGGTAATCTCATAATTGCCAATCCATGAATCTACCCAGTCTGCGTGCTTCTCAATGAGTGCATTCTTGCGGATATCCTCGCCTGCTAATATTGCCTTGGATAATTCTGCCATCTCGCCCTTCAGACGTGCTGGAAGTACGGCAAGTCCCATAACCTCGATCAGACCGATATTTTCCTTCTTAATATGATGATACTGGCTGTGTGGGTGGTAGAGTCCCATCGGACATTCTTCGGTCGTGATGTTGTTACGAAGTACCAGATCCAGTTCGAACAGATCTCCATGCATTCTTGCGATCGGAGTGATCGTGTTATGTGGAGTATCGTCTGTGTAAGCGTAGATATATGCAGCTTCGTCTGTGTAATTTCTCCATGCTGTCAGGATGTGATCTGCTGCATCTGCGATACGAGCAGGATCAGATCCCTGAAGACGGATAACAGACATAGGCCATTTGACGATACCGGCTGTCAGGTCTTCGTACCCTGGTAAAGTAAAGTTTGATTCATATGGAGCCTTTGCCATTGCAAATGTATAGCCGCCACCCTGAAAATGGTCATGGCTTAAAATGGAACCGCCAACGATCGGAAGATCTGCGTTGGAGCCGGCTGTATAGTGAGGGAACAACCGGACAAAATCAAGTAGTTTTACAAACGCGGCGTGGTCAATCTTCATTGGTGTGTGGTTTGCATTAAAGATAATACAGTGCTCGTTGTAGTACACATAAGGGGAGTACTGTAAGTAATATGCCTGTCCGTCTAAGGTAATAGGCATGATCCTGTGGTTCTGTCTGGCAGGATGTGAGAAATGTCCGGCATAACCTTCGTTTTCACGGCAGAGCAGACAGGCTGGATAACCGGATTTCTTTGCCTTTCCTGCTTTCGCGATATCTCTTGGGTCTTTCTCCGGCTTGGACAGGTTGATCGTAATATCGATCGGACCGTATTCCGTTTCCGTAACCCATTTTTCATCCTTTGCGATACGATCTTCACGAATATAGTTTGTAGCCTTACTGAAAGCATAATAATAATCCGTTGCTTCCTTTGGGGATACGGCATATTTATCAGCAAATATTTTCCGTACAACAGATGGAGCAGGAGTGAGCATACCCATGATCTTTGTATCGAAAAGATCACGGTTTGTGATCGTGTCATCCTCCATCAGCTTGTGCTGGTATGCATAATCTAACATATCGTTTAAGATATCAACGAGCGGACGGGATGGAATCTCAGCCGGTTCGTTGTATTCCTGAATGTCGAATAACTCTAGCAGACGGTTTGTAACATATATTTCGTCTGCAGGATCTACAAGTCCTTTGTTTAAACCATAAGTAACCAATTCTTTGATATATGTTTCTATCATAGTCATAACCTCCCATAAAATTTGTTATTATATCGTGAGCATAGCTCACTCAATGCATTTCGCAAAATCAGCATCCTTGCGAGCAAATAATTTTGCGTTCATTATATCATGTGCTTCGCACATTCAATGCATTTCGCAAAATTAGCCCCCTTGCAAGCAAGTGATTTTGCGTTCATTATATCATGTCGTCTGTTTTACAGTACCTGCATACCGCCGTATTTACGGATCTTCAGTACATGGCAGGAGCCTCCGCCAAATACGTGATCCATAGCCTGGCGATACGTCTCAACAGTATCGTTTTCTACAAATGCCTGAATAGTTCCGGCAAATCCACCGCCGTGGACACGGCTGACTCCGTGACTTCCAAGTGTGATATCACTGACAGCCAGAGCGACAGATACATTTTGAGCCTGAATATCTTTATTCGTATATACGTTCTGCAAATACTTGAAAGAAGAATCACCGGATGCTTTAACCGCTGCAAGGAATGCAGGCATATCACCCTTTGTCAGGGAAGCAACCTGAATTTCTACCCGTTTTACTTCTTCAAAATAGTGAAGGGCACGAAGCAGGTAACGGTCGCCGAGTTTGGTGCGGATGTCAGCCATGTGGTCGATAATATCCTGTTCGCTTAATTCGTTTAATACCGGTTTGCCAAGCATCTCCGCAACGGCACACATCTCGGCAGGAACTGCAGCATAGTCAGCAGTCAGATCTACATGAGAGCCCTTTGTATCAGTGATACAGAGACTGTAACCGCTCTTTGCCATATCAAAGTCGATCTTTTCAACAATAGGATCGGCTGGATCTGCAAAGTCGATATGTACAAGATTTCCGACGGAAGATGCCATCTGATCCATCAGGCCGCAAGGCTTTCCGAAGTATACATTTTCTGCATACTGGCCGGTGATCGCGATCTCGATTGCAGATACGGAACCATTATTATAAAGTCCCGACAGGATGGTTCCGATGATTGTTTCGAATGCTGCAGAAGATGAAAGACCGGCACCAATCAGTACATCACTGGTGATATATGCTTTGAAGCCGCCGACAGCGTGTCCGTGTTCCTTTAATCCGGCAGCAACACCCTTGATCAGAGCCGTTGTTGTTTCTTTTTCACTTTCTACAAGAGAAAGGTCGGATGCGTCGATTGTAATGAGATCATATCCGTCTGAGATAACCTGGATCTTATCATCGGAAGTCTTTGCAACGATGGCAATCGCATCCAGATTGATAGATGCGGCAAGTACCTGACCGTGCTGATGATCAGTATGATTTCCACCTACTTCACTTCTACCCGGAGCGGAGAAGATAGATACCTCTGTGTCTCCAAAATCTTTGATGAATTCCTGAAGAGCGGCGATATATCTGCCATTCTGATAAGCGAGCAGATGCTCATCGACATAGATATCGGTTAATAATTCATTGTACTGTTCTGATTCAAAGTCTTTTATTAATTCAGATGCATGTTTCATATGTTTGTCCTCCTGATCATACATGATAATTAATGTGCTTACACCTGTACGATGCGTAAATGTGTGTTTACTTGTACAGATGTGCCTGTTTTCCTAAGTCTGTTTGTTCTTTATAGTGACAGGATAACATATGTTTAGTAAAATGTCAACCACACTTTAGTAAAGATTTACTAAAAAGTAATTGAAAAATAAAAAGAAATCTGTTACACTAAGTTAGTAAAAATATAGTAAATTTATCCAATAAATATGGAGTAAAGAGGTACATTATGACAACAATCAAGGATATTGCGAGACGGGCAAATGTGTCACCGGCTACAGTTTCAAGAATTTTGAACGATGATCCGACATTAAATGTTTTACCGGAGACAAAGGAAAGAGTCCTTCGGACAGCAAAAGAGCTACACTATACAAAGAAAAAGTCAGCCAGATTGAAGAAGTCATTCCAACTTGGTCTTGTACTCTGGTTTTCCGCAGAGGATGAGATGAAGGATAGTTATTATCTGTCCGCAAGAAAGGGAATCGAGGATTTCTGTATCAGCCAGTCGATTGAACTGGTTCGGGTATTTCGGAATGACAGCAACTATCTGGACATGCTGCGTGGTTGTGATGGAATTATCTGTCTGGGTAAGTTTGCGCATGAGGAAGTAAAATCATTTATAGAGATATGCAGTAATATCGTATTTCTGGATATGAAGGTTGAGAACTACAACATTACATCCCTGACAATGGACTTCAAACAGGCAGTACGGGATGCACTTGACTATCTGTATCATCTGGGACATCGTAAGATCGGTTTCATGGGTGGTAAAGAGTTTGTGGGCGATCATGAGCTTCTGGTAGATCCGAGACTGGAAGAATACATTGCATATATGAAGGAGAAAAAACTCCCGTATGAGAAATATTTGTATGAGGGAAGCTTCAATACATTCTCTGGTTATGAGATGGGGAAAGTAATAGCAGAAGCTGACGAACGTCCAAGTGCAATCTTTGCAGCCAGTGATGCTCTTGCAGTAGGAGCATTAAAGGCATTCAAGGAAGCGGATATGGAAGTGCCGGAGGACATATCGCTTGTTGGCTTTAATAACACAGAGCTTAGTGAGTATACAGTTCCTGCACTTACAACCGTAAATGCTCCGGCATATGATATGGGACAGCATGGTGCTAATCTGATCTATGCTGCATCAAACCTTAGTATCCGTACTCCGTTAAAGGCGGAGATTCCTTGTAATCTGATCGTCAGGGAATCCTGTATGGAATACACAGAAAAATAAAATTATTCGTTGTAAAGTAAGTGCAACACATGAATTGTGTGTTGTACTTACTTTTTTTATGCGTTGTTTTCCCCCTCTCAACGCATGAGTTCCCATCCTTTTTCTTGGAGCGTGTCAAAGGTCGATGCGTTTTAATAGATACATGGTGGAATGTGAATCTTCATGATGCGCGCTTCGGTGGTACTTATGATATGGTTTTAATAGATACATGGTGGAATGTGAATTGGTTCGCATATGAAAAGTTAGGTAAATCTGGTACGGTTTTAATAGATACATGGTGGAATGTGAATAGCATCATTGTTTATCATCGGTGTGTGTGCATCGCGGTTTTAATAGATACATGGTGGAATGTGAATTACATGGTTATGCAACTGTAGAAAGTGCATTGTCTGAGTTTTAATAGATACATGGTGGAATGTGAATCTCACAAAATCGGACTGGCGTTATATGATACATGACGTTTTAATAGATACATGGTGGAATGTGAATTTTTTATCAATTCGCCGTCAATAGTCGCAAGGTCTGCGTTTTAATAGATACATGGTGGAATGTGAATAGCAAATGTTTTGCGAGTTATTCAGGCGGTTCGGGTTTTAATAGATACATGGTGGAATGTGAATAACATTTACATTTTATGTTTTAAAGCAAGAAACTCAGTTTTAATAGATACATGGTGGAATGTGAATATGCACGCAAATGGTTGTTGATTGATATTATAAAGGGTTTTAATAGATACATGGTGGAATGTGAATCACTCTGATTCTTACTGACACGATGCAGAAATTATCGTTTTAATAGATACATGGTGGAATGTGAATCAAAAAATAATCAGACGGAAACGAACGCAAGGGAATTGTTTTAATAGATACATGGTGGAATGTGAATGAAGCGTCTAAGTCTGTCTTTATTGTAATCTTTCCGTTTTAATAGATACATGGTGGAATGTGAATATAGCTGAACCAGACGATTCTTTTTTATTTCCATCGTTTTAATAGATACATGGTGGAATGTGAATCTTCAAGCACAAAGAGTATAATAGATGCCCTTATTTGTTTTAATAGATACATGGTGGAATGTGAATTAAGCTACAACCTCATCTTTCTAAGCACTGACAGGTTTTAATAGATACATGGTGGAATGTGAATTTGCGTACAACATTGGATCAATAGCCGGATTAACAGTTTTAATAGATACATGGTGGAATGTGAATTTGTAATAATAGTTATTAATAGTCGTATGAGAAGGTTTTAATAGATACATGGTGGAATGTGAATAATGTGATTAATAAATCTTTTTCTGTTATCACGACGTTTTAATAGATACATGGTGGAATGTGAATTTATTTTCCTTGGTTTAGGAATAGTAAGGTGGTTATTGTTTTAATAGATACATGGTGGAATGTGAATGTATATCTGCAACTGCATTTCCGACTATTCCTCTCGTTTTAATAGATACATGGTGGAATGTGAATATATTAGTTAAATATCGAGACAGCACGTCGTCATAGTTTTAATAGATACATGGTGGAATGTGAATGTATACCGTTCACGTATGGAATTTGGTGGTTACCTGTTTTAATAGATACATGGTGGAATGTGAATGAATTGCAATCTCCGACAAAGCAACCGGAACAGCTAGTTTTAATAGATACATGGTGGAATGTGAATGTTCTGGTTGTAGTTGATTTTGTGTGAGAATCATAGTTTTAATAGATACATGGTGGAATGTGAATTTGCTCAGACGATGGGTACTGACTACTATCCAGCAGTTTTAATAGATACATGGTGGAATGTGAATGTACTTAATTTGACAGATGTTACAAACGCCGACAAAAGTTTTAATAGATACATGGTGGAATGTGAATCATATAAAGATGATTTTTTATATAACACGTACATTGTTTTAATAGATACATGGTGGAATGTGAATACACTGTAAATTCTGGAACGGACACAACAACAAAATCGTTTTAATAGATACATGGTGGAATGTGAATTCTGGAGAAAGCCATATGCCATATTTAATACTACCGTTTTAATAGATACATGGTGGAATGTGAATAGATATTCATATTCAGAATGATAGGAATCGTCTGGATGTTTTAATAGATACATGGTGGAATGTGAATAGTTAAATGTTTATATCCTTTTCCCACTTAATCACCGTTTTAATAGATACATGGTGGAATGTGAATTTTTACTCATTATTGAAAGCGTTTGAATCCCCTCAGTTTTAATAGATACATGGTGGAATGTGAATGTATTTTTATTCAGATGGAGATTTAAATTTGATGTTGTTTTAATAGATACATGGTGGAATGTGAATGATTAAATGATGCCATTAAATCCGTAGATTTTTCCCCGTTTTAATAGATACATGGTGGAATGTGAATCCTGCAAGAGGAATTAAGTTGCTGAATGGAATAAATCGTTTTAATAGATACATGGTGGAATGTGAATGTTATCATAAAAGGTATGGGTATATTGGGATTGGTGTTTTAATAGATACATGGTGGAATGTGAATTTAAGCCGGAAGCAATCTCTGACAGTGAATCCCCTAGTTTTAATAGATACATGGTGGAATGTGAATTTTACTCATTATTGAAAGCGTTTGAACCCCCTCAAAGTTTTAATAGATACATGGTGGAATGTGAATGTAGTTAGTGCCGGATGTGTTATTTTTAAGAAGCTTGTTTTAATAGATACATGGTGGAATGTGAATTTCTGGTAAAGTGGAAACTGTTAATGTAATATTCAGTTTTAATAGATACATGGTGGAATGTGAATGGGGATCTATTGCTATAAGTAAAAGTTATAGCGAGTTTTAATAGATACATGGTGGAATGTGAATTGAGAAGAACGCAGTTGTTCATTGCGCGCGGTGTGAGTTTTAATAGATACATGGTGGAATGTGAATCTGGCTGTTTTTGATGTGGTTACTTTCGTCTTGTAGTTTTAATAGATACATGGTGGAATGTGAATATAAGCATACCCTCACCGCGTACGCAAGCAACGAGTTTTAATAGATACATGGTGGAATGTGAATCAGTTTATCATATGTCAACTTTCGTTGATAATAAAGTTTTAATAGATACATGGTGGAATGTGAATGTTGCTATCGCAATCTTGGTAATTTGGTATCTTTCGTTTTAATAGATACATGGTGGAATGTGAATGTCGTGGATTTTTGAAAGAGAAATAACGTGCATTAGTTTTAATAGATACATGGTGGAATGTGAATACGTTGAAAAGCCCCGATGCCAAGACAGATTCTACAGTTTTAATAGATACATGGTGGAATGTGAATCTTTTTACTAAACTGTCGCTAACAGCGCCACTCTGGTTTTAATAGATACATGGTGGAATGTGAATTACGTTTCATTTCAATTATACTTACCGCGTATAGGGTTTTAATAGATACATGGTGGAATGTGAATACGAACTACTAAAAAGGAGCAGAACCGGGATCATCGTTTTAATAGATACATGGTGGAATGTGAATTATATTCAGCAATCAAAGATTCTTAATCCGAACAAGGTTTTAATAGATACATGGTGGAATGTGAATGAGTTTTTATTTGTTATAAACAAATACTTTACCGTGTTTTAATAGATACATGGTGGAATGTGAATCAGAGCGTTACTTTAAAAGGTTAGATTTTACTAACGTTTTAATAGATACATGGTGGAATGTGAATACAAACAAGCTTGGAGCAGGGGTAGAAGCTGTAGAGTTTTAATAGATACATGGTGGAATGTGAATACCGCCATCGTGTCAACGTGGACTCCTCCTTTATTGTTTTAATAGATACATGGTGGAATGTGAATATCAACAATTATGATTCTCATAAAATGTCAAAGATGTTTTAATAGATACATGGTGGAATGTGAATGTACACTGAGGTTTTAATGCAGATTTCCTCACAAATGTTTTAATAGATACATGGTGGAATGTGAATCAGTGTTGGTTGAACAAAAAGACATCGTTGAACAGGTTTTAATAGATACATGGTGGAATGTGAATTTAAGAGCAGGGGTACAGTAATATCAATGGAACCTGTTTTAATAGATACATGGTGGAATGTGAATATCTAATCGGTGGCAATTTGATGGGAGCAGGAACAAGTTTTAATAGATACATGGTGGAATGTGAATTTTAGATAGTGACACGGTGCAGACGTTTAAATTAAGTTTTAATAGATACATGGTGGAATGTGAATTGTTCTGTCTGACAGCTTAAACACATGCGTATTATTCGTTTTAATAGATACATGGTGGAATGTGAATGCCTGTTTCAATTTGCTGTCACGTGCTACTGGAATGTTTTAATAGATACATGGTGGAATGTGAATAAGGTTCGCGCAAAGGTATTTGAAGAGGGAAAAGCGTTTTAATAGATACATGGTGGAATGTGAATGAACCATATCCGTTGTTGCCCCAGCAAGGAATACCGTTTTAATAGATACATGGTGGAATGTGAATCCGTTATTGTTTTTCTAATAAATCCGCTTTGATTAGTTTTAATAGATACATGGTGGAATGTGAATTTTTCATATTCAACGTCTATATATCCTATACTCTTGTTTTAATAGATACATGGTGGAATGTGAATTGGGAAAAAGACTTATTTGTTGACGGCTTCGCAAAGGTTTTAATAGATACATGGTGGAATGTGAATTGAATATATTGAAAAAATGACTGTCGGACAGTCGGTTTTAATAGATACATGGTGGAATGTGAATGTTTACATCCGTTACTGTTGCAAGTGAGTTTTCGCCGTTTTAATAGATACATGGTGGAATGTGAATTATTGTTCAGATTTGTCAAAAATCTCTGCACTTTAGTTTTAATAGATACATGGTGGAATGTGAATGTGTACGGATTTACGCCTTTCCGGATGCTGTCTGTGTTTTAATAGATACATGGTGGAATGTGAATAAGATCATCAAGGCGATAGTGGCGGTATGGGAAGCAGTTTTAATAGATACATGGTGGAATGTGAATGAAATTGCTCATTGAACGCACAGGATTATCAAAAGGGTTTTAATAGATACATGGTGGAATGTGAATATTTTTCCCGAATTAACTTGTCCGTTTCCGTTCCGGGTTTTAATAGATACATGGTGGAATGTGAATATTACATACGGTTCGCACAGATACCTTGTATCTGTCGTTTTAATAGATACATGGTGGAATGTGAATGAGAATTGAATACATCCGTTGACATAACGGCAAAAGTTTTAATAGATACATGGTGGAATGTGAATCATAAACCGATGTAAAGCGTCACTTTGCGAAGCCGGTTTTAATAGATACATGGTGGAATGTGAATTGCATCATTATTTATCATCGGTGTGTGCGCATCGCGGTTTTAATAGATACATGGTGGAATGTGAATTGCTTTCGGAGTACCAATCTTTTTACTCTAGTTATTCGTTTTAATAGATACATGGTGGAATGTGAATGATACAACATACTGTTTCGCTGAATCCTTTTGAGTGTTTTAATAGATACATGGTGGAATGTGAATACGGAATCTATATGTAAATGGTTTGGTATACAACCGTTTTAATAGATACATGGTGGAATGTGAATGTATGTACATTACTTTTTTATCATCGTACTGGTCCGTTTTAATAGATACATGGTGGAATGTGAATTTTATCTAACGGATTTCCTGTTCCCCTTGCGTATACAGTTTTAATAGATACATGGTGGAATGTGAATTAAATTCCGGAACGGATACTACAACAAAATCTTATAGTTTTAATAGATACATGGTGGAATGTGAATAATTGACGTGGTGACAGGCTTCGGAACTTGTTATGGTTTTAATAGATACATGGTGGAATGTGAATACAAACAAACTCGGTGCAGGAGTAGATGCCGTAGAAGTTTTAATAGATACATGGTGGAATGTGAATGTTGCATATACTGCTAGTCGGCACACTATCCTTAAGTTTTAATAGATACATGGTGGAATGTGAATGAATGGCTTGCATCTTACAATGAACACTCAGCTAGTTTTAATAGATACATGGTGGAATGTGAATCTACAAAAGAGTTCGTCAGAGTTGCCGATATACCGTTTTAATAGATACATGGTGGAATGTGAATACGGCATCGGTCGTGACGTAGTTGTTTATCAGCTAGTTTTAATAGATACATGGTGGAATGTGAATACTCAATTACATTCATTTTTGACTTTACACCCTCAAGTTTTAATAGATACATGGTGGAATGTGAATCGGTGCATCTGCTCACAGAAGCTAAAGCGGCAGGCGTTTTAATAGATACATGGTGGAATGTGAATTTATATTCAGCATTCAAAGATTCTTAATCCGAACAAGTTTTAATAGATACATGGTGGAATGTGAATATTGAACATACCGAGTGAAACCTAACGGACAGGGAAGTTTTAATAGATACATGGTGGAATGTGAATCAAGACAACAGTTGTCGTATTTTCCAGAACAATTTCGTTTTAATAGATACATGGTGGAATGTGAATAAATTAATGTTGGCTGATGTATTTCCCGATGCGTAGTTTTAATAGATACATGGTGGAATGTGAATCCGATTAGATTAGTAACGCACTGAGCCGCAGCATTTGTTTTAATAGATACATGGTGGAATGTGAATTTGAAACGAGGATATATAAGTCAGCAGGAATTAGAGGTTTTAATAGATACATGGTGGAATGTGAATGATAGCAAGTGTATTTAAGTTAGTAAACAATAACACGTTTTAATAGATACATGGTGGAATGTGAATCAACAATATCATATACAGGAGATGCTGACACAACTGGTTTTAATAGATACATGGTGGAATGTGAATACTTTAACCGTTTCTGTCATGCCCGATAGCATTAAGGTTTTAATAGATACATGGTGGAATGTGAATATGTATAAAAGCTGTCATCGTGTAAATATAAGTTAGTTTTAATAGATACATGGTGGAATGTGAATAAAATATTCAGAGCGGAGCTGTTACCGACAGTTTAGGTTTTAATAGATACATGGTGGAATGTGAATTTTATCTATGCAACTATTCGCAAAACTGATATTTTGGTTTTAATAGATACATGGTGGAATGTGAATAGGATGATTTATATATCGCGGTTCGGTCAAGGGATAGGTTTTAATAGATACATGGTGGAATGTGAATTTCACAGCGCGTTAGGAATGTTAGAGCCAGTAAACAGTTTTAATAGATACATGGTGGAATGTGAATAATAAAATGTTAGAATACTGTTACGCAAGTGGAAAAAGTTTTAATAGATACATGGTGGAATGTGAATAAATAATCACCATGAGCGAACGCGCCCAGTTCGATGTTTTAATAGATACATGGTGGAATGTGAATACCGCTACCACTAAAGATAATCTAACGTGATTATCGTTTTAATAGATACATGGTGGAATGTGAATGTCGCAATAGCGATTCTGGTAATCAAATATTTATCGTTTTAATAGATACATGGTGGAATGTGAATATATTACCGCTTTGCGTTTCTTCAAAGGTGTCTGTGTTTTAATAGATACATGGTGGAATGTGAATGTATATACTTCTGATGAACTTGTGTATACCGGGGAGTTTTAATAGATACATGGTGGAATGTGAATAATTTCGACCTTACATCCACCGGTGCTTTTCTGTACGGTTTTAATAGATACATGGTGGAATGTGAATATCAATATAACTTATATTTGCATGATGATAGCTTTTGTTTTAATAGATACATGGTGGAATGTGAATTGCCAATATATTATGAATAACACGCTCAGTGTTAAGTTTTAATAGATACATGGTGGAATGTGAATAGAGCAAACGCCGCAGTTTGTGTAACTAGATTACAAGTTTTAATAGATACATGGTGGAATGTGAATTTTGAATAACGCAATGACAGATTCTTTATGCTTGATGTTTTAATAGATACATGGTGGAATGTGAATGATGATATTTTTAATATATTCTGCATCATTTTTTCGTTTTAATAGATACATGGTGGAATGTGAATTTTTACATACATAAATACAGTAACGCACAAACGAGTTTTAATAGATACATGGTGGAATGTGAATGAAGACATAGAGATAGAGGAGGAAGATATTTGTAATTAGTTTTAATAGATACATGGTGGAATGTGAATTCATCATCAAAATCTTTGTCACAAATTTCAAATATGTTTTAATAGATACATGGTGGAATGTGAATTTGTGACCCATGCTGTAAGTTCCATCCGGCTGTACATAGTTTTAATAGATACATGGTGGAATGTGAATGCAGGAGGTCTTTGACTATTATACAAAGGTCTTAGGGTTTTAATAGATACATGGTGGAATGTGAATAATGGCTTGTGTCTTACAATGAACATTCAGCTAGTAGTTTTAATAGATACATGGTGGAATGTGAATGTTTCTGCCTTAAAAAAATCATTAGGAAATGGTACTGTTTTAATAGATACATGGTGGAATGTGAATCGCATATAGTATTTTGATATGAATTCATCAAATATGGTTTTAATAGATACATGGTGGAATGTGAATGTCAAGTTCGGTGTAACAAAATGCAAACAAACCATGTTTTAATAGATACATGGTGGAATGTGAATGAATTATGGGCGGTGTTGCATCGGCACTGATTGTAGTTTTAATAGATACATGGTGGAATGTGAATTTTGCCATCTGTCGCGATTCCCTGTCCATAAAGGAGTTTTAATAGATACATGGTGGAATGTGAATACCGCCCGCTGCAAATGAACTCCACGTCTCGGTGTTGGTTTTAATAGATACATGGTGGAATGTGAATTGTATACATTTTTGTAATATTCAACTGTTGTATACGTTTTAATAGATACATGGTGGAATGTGAATAAGTAAGGACATCTATTATACTCTTTGTATCTGTTGATGTATTAGCTACATGGTGGAATGTGAATGAA
>OGHH01001871.1_pt1 | contig 13503 bp, 15 predicted proteins | sample 1571471 | NCBI WGS metagenome assembly OGHH01 (sample SAMEA2581936, study PRJEB24529) | metagenome | biome: Human gut stool | place: China | collected 2011
TTTCGATTCCCATTTGCCTGTTTGCGGGCTGCTCCTTCTGCCTGTTTTGCTCATCGCTTTAAATGCTAACAGCTTTCTTTTTCTTACATGCTTTTCAAAATTTTTCTCTAAGGCCCTCATAATAAATGTGCTAACACTTACTACTTCTTTGGAGGTTCTAAATGATTTCGTATCTACTTGCCATACTGGAAAGTGATGAAGACAAATTGCGGCTTATAGAGTTATATGAAGAACACCATGTTCGTGTTGAGCAGACAGCACTTCGTATCTTAAAAGATCCTCACGACGCCGAAGATGCTGTGCAGAATACCTTCTTGCAGGTGATCCGCCATTTTGATAAAATTTCTGAGATTCCCTGTAAGAAATTAGGCTTCTGGCTCATCTCTATAGCAAAGAATGAAGCACTTATGATTCTGAGACATAAGCGGAGGGAGATTCCTCAGGAAGACTGGGATACTTTTTCGGCAGATGTCAGCGATCCAACAAGCTATAACGAGCTTGTCCATCTGTTCTCTCAACTTCCCCCGACCTACCGTTCGGCGCTGGAAATGCGGCTGATCAACGGCTACTCCGGCAAGGAAATTGCACAGCATCTTGGGATCTCAGAGTCCGCGGTCAATACGCGCATTTCTCGTGGCCGCGCGCTGCTTCGTGAGATTGCAGTCAAGGAGGGATTTCACATATGACAGAGCAGGAACTTGACCTTTTCATGCGTAATGTGCTGTTGGATGCCATTGCACTGGACGAAGAAACGAATACAGAGACGATCCCGTACACGCCGTCGCTGCATCACCAGAAGCAAATCAAGGCAATGCTCAAGAACCCTCTGCGCTGGGCGCGTGATCGAGAGCGGCCTGTTTGGAAAAGAGCCTTAAAGCGGGTCGCTGTCATACTGCTGGTGATCTCGCTTGCATTCGGCAGTTTGATGGTCGTTAGTCCAACTGCTCGCGCGACATTTATCCGCTGGGTCACTGAGTGGTATGAGACACATGTAGTGTTTCGCTATGCTGGCGATGATGTTCAGGGCAAGATGCCACAGTATGAAATCGGAGAATTGCCGGACGGTTTTTCAGAGAATCCCCAAAAAGGCTTTTGTACTGCGGGTATGTCCGTCCATTATTATGAGGACAAAGACGGCGAAGCGATTGTGCTTAGATATATTTATATGCAGCAAGGTTCTATGAGCGGAGTTGACACAGAGAATTCAGATATTATTTCAGTTTCTGTAAATGGGTGCGATGGATACCTAATCATTCCAAGAGAAGCGGGGTGCAATAATACAATTACATGGTCTGACGCAGAGAGTAATCTGCATTTTACTATTGATGCACCTCTTGGACGAGAGGATATTTTACACATAGCAGAAAGTGTACATTTAGTCGAAACGACAAAATAGAAGTGTTTTCTAAAAACCTGTAAGGATATCCCCCCTTTCCGCATTTATTCAGCAGCAGTTAGTTCTGCTAAGAATGTGTGGAAGGGGGTGATTTTATGAGAAGATTTGTTGCTCTATTGCTCTGCGGGTTGCTGCTAACCACAGGGGCCGCAGCATATATGCAAGAAACAAGAAGCATCGGTGAAGATATGTCCTTAACATTTGATGGAACAACCGCCATTTGTGGGGCGACCTGCATTGGAAAAACTTCGACAGATTATATAAAAGCAACATTGACCCTTTATCAAGGCAACACCTATATTGATTCTTGGAGTGATGAAGGACGATATGTAATCGGTGTGTCTGGACAACACGGCGTAACCCGAGGGAAGAGCTATACGCTGAAGCTGAACTATACCATCAATGGCATTGCACAGCCTGAGCAAAGCGTAACAAAAAAGTGCCAATAGCAACAGTAACATACTTAAAAGCTCAGGAACAACCACAAACCTTCGTTTCAAGTTAAGGCAATCATCCGTACAATTACATTAGATACTAGATAAGGAGTAAGCTATGAAAAAAACAGCCCGCACTATAATCTCGGCAGTCCTGGCGTTGTCTCTTTCTGTTGTCTCATGTTTTGCCCTTCCTATTCTTACAGCAAATGAGGTCGATTTTACTGCAACAATTGCTTCGTCAAACACAGTTAATGTTTGTGCTAATTTTTCCTATTCTAATGCTCAGATTAACGAAATAAATAATGGGCATTCTGGATTAGGCGTCTATACTCTCGATTTCTGTGCCGAACCGGTAAGTGGTGTACCAGCGAAAATGGGATACTCTGGTGACTATTATACGAACTTCCCGAATCCATATCCCGATGCAGATGATGACGATGGGAACGGGTATAATGAGGAGTTTGAGATTGCAATTCAGGGCCGACTTACAATGGGAAAGGCGTATGTATTACGGGCTGAATATGTAAAGGCTCCTAGTGTTACTTCGGGGGCCATTAACTTGAATGAGCAGTATTCTGTTGCCGTGACAGTTGGTGGAGATAAATTCAATACAGTTCCAGGTACATCCAATGCTATTGCGACTGCATGGCTCACTAGTGGAAGGAGCCGTAGCGCTGTCGAGCCAAATGTACTGAACTCGCAAAAAGAAATTCCTACTGAGTGCCTATTAAAGGAGCAGGCCACATCGATTGAAGAGCTTGACGCTGTTATCCTGCGCAACGAACAGGACTATCAAAATATGCTGGCAACGAATTCCCGCCCGCAGCAGATCACAAGCGTTGTTACATTTGATGGCCCAATCACAATGGACAACCTGAAGAGTCTCTTAAATGAATCTGGAGCAACTCTGCTCAATTATCAGGCAAAGTTTATCAACGCCGCAGGAGACTGGTGCACATACGGAAGTAACACTTTAGATGAGAAGCTTTTAGTCGATAAGGCGAATACTGCGGCAATTGGAGCTGGCGTTCCGCACACGTCGTATGAAGGAATTGTATGCGCTGAATTAGAGTTCCAGACTGATACTCCCGCATATGATGTCCTTAATAAATCCGACCTTGTCTATTTCGTGGATACGAGTCGAGCTTTGGTCGCCGATAACAATCAGAATTATATCCTGCCCAGTTATGCTTGGGAGCTTGCCAGCCTTAGGGAGAACTAATATGCTTTGTACGCACAATCCCGTAATGGGCGTTCCAATTTGCGTTTTCCTGTTTGCTATAGCCATTGTTGCTACCATTTGGAAGGCGATTTCCTTAATGATCACACGCCAGCGAAATTTGGGACTACCTTCATATGCAAAACCGTTTTCTTGCTTTTTGTTAGGCGTGGTTAATATCGTATTCTCCTTTTACTTCCTTTTGCGCTGTGTAACTCATAATTGGAACTGGGGCTATGAAATGAGCTTGGAACATGAACTGAGATCTTCGGATTTCGGATTCGCGGGCCTTTTATGGTTTGTCTCTATGCTCCTAATACTTACCGCAATCAGAATGGTAGCGCGATCGAAAAGTTGACTTGCTATTATGTCAGGAGGTGTATTTTACATTTTTGAGATTTACGGTAACTCCTTTTTGGAACCAGGAAGTGAATCTGTATTTGTTCCCGCATTCTTCCTTGCAATTGCTATTTTTATCTTTATATTACTACCGATTCGCAAACAAAGCATGAAGAGCTGCCTTTTGTCTATATGTGGGGTGCTGCTTCACGTACCAGCTTTCTTCTTCTTATTTTGCAGCGCATCGAACAATCTTGGCCGAGGGCAATCTCCTGAGATGTGCTCATTTTATCTAGGGATCGCCGGAGTCTTATGGGGAATTGCGATGATATGCTTTCTGAAATCCATTAAGTTTTTCCTATCTCACGAGTAACCCATACACTTGTTGTTAAGAAGACAAGCAAAACAGTACAAAGGTATGCTGGCAGCTTGCAGCTGCCAGCATACCTTTTAGTACAACGAAACGATGTTGTTTTTACCTCCTTACAAAACTGTGCTACCACAAAATAAGTAAGAATCTGCGTTTATGTGATTTTGAAGAATCCTAGTGACATAATAAAATAGAGACGGGCTTGGGGATATTCTTATGAACTTGCGACGTAACAATTCAACTAATATCAATATATTATTAACACGGAGGCGGGAAATGAAAGATTATTTGAAAACGCTAAAGCAAGAGAAATCCAACCGTTTCTTTATAGGAATTGCAATGTTGCCAACACGTAGATGTTTCATTTCGCCTGAATGAGTTCAAATTATATTTTCCTTTGGAATATTTGCAATCCGATATCGGGTGGATATATAAATTTAGTTAGTCTTTACCTTTGTCCTTCGTCTTAAAACTTAAAAGGACTTCTTTCAACTTCTGCGGTAGTGGCAGCCCAACTGCCACAGAGTTTTCTAATATGCTTACGACCTCGTTTGCACAATAGAACAAAATTGTCATCGCTTGAATTGTCGAACCATCACCAATCAGATATCCATCAAGCACATGGCACATCGATAAAACAACAAAAATCATGACTTTTAATGATATCCCTTTAAATCCTATTTTGCTCGATAGGCGCTTTTGATGTATCGCTACACAAATACCGGTTATATAGTCCAAGATCACTAGTAAAATTAAAATGTACAGATGATCTGCGTTTTCTTTTCCCATAAAGAATTCAAGTAGATTGTTCCCGTTATTCATATAAGCAGGTCTCCTTTCGAACTTGTCCTATATCAAAAGAGGTGCAGTGTAACGGATTGTAAACGTATGAACTTTATTTGCTGAAGTCACAAGGCATTATTCAAGAAAACTCGGGACTATGGAAAAGCTCCAACTATGCAGGGAAAATATAGGGTAGTAGAATGAAGCTGTATTTCAGGGCGAAGTAAGTCAGGGCGGAGGGGGTCATTGCGCCCTCCGTCAGAGACTCGGACGAACTGGAATGAAATAAGGATAAGAAGAAAACCGTAATTGCTCGTGGGAGCAGTTGCGGTCTTTTTTTGTCCCAAAATCGAAAGGAGCAAGCATTTATGAGTGAATCCAGCAATAGCGCGTGGCCTTTTGGCGAGATCTCCGACGAGGAAGGTCTGGACATTGAGGCGATTTTCAAAGACAGCACGGGGGCAGATCAGAGCAATCCCTTTGCATCTCCTGTGGAGGATGCAGCACCTGCTCCGGCACCCGAGGCGCAGGAGCCGCCTGTGGAGCCAGCTGAACCGGTGTCGGCACCGAATCCTACCGCAGTATCCGCTCCAGCACCCAGAGAGCCTGAAACGCCTGCGGCACCTGCACCCAAACCTACCGCTGCCCCGCCTGCGGAAAAGCCTGCACCCGAACAGTCGGAGGTGAGCGCAGCCGCAGAAAATCCCATCGCCGCAGCCTTTGAACAGAAAACGGCGGAGAACACCAAGAAAGGACTTTTGGAAAAGCCGCCGGTCTTCTATCACAAGGGTGTCAAAGAGGAGATCGAGGACGCCTCCATGACCTTTGAGGAACTGCGTATCCGCAAATCCGAGGACTTTACCGACCTTGAGGAAGGTAAGAGAGTATCGTGGAGCGTGGAATATTGCGGTATCCGCAAGGAGATCAAAGACCCCAAGGGCACCACGATCATTTCCGTGAAAGAGACGATTGAACGGTCTCACGAATTCTTGGCGGCCCTCAAAAAATCAAAAGAAAAAGATCCCTGCTGCTATGTAAAGCCCAAGGTAGAGATGAAGACCAAGGGAAAAGCCGCCTATAAGGGGAAATTCGGCACTCTGGAGGAGGCTCGGGCATCGGATAAAGTTATTTGCCTGATTCCCGCCCGTGACGGCAGAATCTATGAGCTCCGAAAAATGGAGCAGGGCGAATTTATCGCCCCCAAAAATAATGTAGTGGATTTTTCGGAGATCAGAGCCGGGTTTGCCCCGGCTCTGCCGAAGATCCCCGCCGAGCTGATGGGACAGATCATCGCTTTTTTCCGCGCCTTTATGACGGAGAATGGGGAAAATGAAGCATTTGCCCAGATTTACTGGGACAAGGCGGAAAAGCGCTTTTTTGCCTACGTCCCCAAGCAGAGCGTATGCAAGGAGGAAGTAGAGGCCGATCTCCATGACTGCCCCTATGACGATGAAGAGCGGTATCTCTGCTACGCGGATATCCACTCTCATAACAGCATGGATGCCTTTTTCTCCGGTAAAGATGATCAGGATGAGCGATCAACAGGACTCTACCTCGTTTTGGGAAAACTTGATAAATTCTATCCGGACGTCAAAGCACGTATTTTCTGTGGCGACTCCTTTGTATCCATCGATCCCGATATTGTGATGGAAGGATTGGAGCAGCCGTTTCCCAAGGAATGGTTGACGCAGGTAAGTATCCGCAGCAGAAAGCCCGAGCGATTCAAAAAGCCGGATAAGCGCAGCTTCCGGGACCTTCTGGAGGAGGCGTTCCTATGAAGTTTCCAACGGATCGCCCGGTCAAGGTGGTCATGCTGGGGGCCGGCGGCACAGGAGGCTATGTTGCCCCGTATGTGTTTCGCCTGCTTCACATGCTGGATCGTCCTGCCCGATTTGTCGTCTGCGATGGGGACATTGTCGAGCCAAAGAACCTGGACCGGCAGAACTTTGCCCCCGCAGACTTGGGTGAAAATAAAGCCCGCGTGCTGGCGGAGCGGTATTCCAGTGTGCTTGGAATGGAGACAGAGTATGTTCCAAACTTCATCGAAAAGCTGCCGGATCTGATGGAACTGATCGAGCCGAAGGAATGGGAGCTGAATCCCTATTCCACCAAGCGGACGAAGGAAATGGTACTGCTGCTGGGCTGCGTGGATAACAATAAGACGCGGCAGCTCTGCCATCAGGCTTTTCATCAGAGCGAGGAGCTCATCTACATCGACAGCGGCAACGGAAAGTATACCGGGCAGGTCGTGTGCGGCGTGCGAAGGAACGGAAGAACGGTCCGCAAATCCATCGGCGGCGTTCATCCTGAAATGCTGAAGGACACCGACCTGTTTCCCTCGGAGATCAGCTGCGCGGAAGCCGCACAGAAAGATCCGCAGAGTATTGTGGCCAATGTGACTGCGGCGACCGCTGTGCTCATCATGGTCTATAACATTCTGACACATGGAGAAAACAATGCCATGCAGACGGATTTTTCCACAAGAACGATCCGGATGCAGACGGTGCTGGAAAAGAAGACAAGGAGGCGTGCAGCATGAGGCGTGCAGTAGTTGACGCAAAAGAGTTTTCCCATGCAATGAGCAAAGTCAGTAAAATCCTCAAAAAGAGCGCAATACCCATTTTGGAGGAGGTCTGTCTCCGGATTCAGAATGGGCGCTGTACATTGACGGCAACAGATCTCGAAACATGGCTTACGGCAGAGCTCCCGGCTTCGGGCGATGATATGTTCTTTGTTTTCCGCAAAACCAAGGAGATCCTGCGCGCCTGTTCTCACTTTGCCGGTGAGCTGACGATGGAATTTTCCGAAACGCGGAGCGGCAGCAAAAAAGTCGGAAGGGTTCTGCTCCGCTGTGAACGCCGCGGTGCGGAATTTGAGGTCTACGACGGAGCGGATTATCCGAATACGCCGCAGGCTTCGGAGGGCGATGCATTTTCAGTAAGCAGCGCGAGGCTTTCCGCCTGTGTGGAGCGTGTGCGCTATGCTGCGGAAAAGCCAAGCGTGAGTGCAAGACCCGCTGCGATCTGCGTGCAGTTTTGCGGGAATCGTATCTATGCACTGGATGGAACCCGCCTTGCCTGCGATACGCTGGAAGGTGTTTCTTTCCCAAAGCCTTTTTTGGTGCGCGCCGATGTGCTTGCGCACCTGAGCGCTTTCGGCAAGGAAGATATGACCGTGCGGATCGGAAGCAGCCATGTGCTGTTTGCAAGCGGCAATTTGCGTATGCTTGCCCGCTTACAGGGCGTGGATACCTATAACGTGGATGCGGTGATCCCTAAAGGGTATCGTGAGAGCGTGACTGTCAAAACGGCTGATTTTATGCGGGAACTGAATTACCTGAAGGAGTGCTCTGTGCTCACGGCAAAGCCTTATGTGCGCTTTGCGGGTGAACGGCTTTCCATTGCGGCGTCCAGTGGAGCATTTGAAACCGGCATTGAGGTGAGGGGCCGCGGAGACATGGTCCTCGGCTTTGATCTCTACCATATGCTGGATGCCTTGAAGCAGTTTAAGGGGGAAGCGGAGGTTTGTATCCATCTCAGCAGTCCTCATGCTCCTATCGTGATCGATGCTGCGGGGCGCAGTGATTTTGCCCTGGTGGTGCCGGTCCGGCTGAAAGAGGAAATGGCAGCTTGAAAAGAAAAAAGATGGCATAGCCATCTAAAAAAGAAAAAGGAGAATACAAAGTGAAAACTGTTTACATTCCCAAGGGAGAAACCGTCCATTATGAGTCTCTGGCAACGGAGCATCTGGTGGTGCATGGCCGCCTTCATGTGACCTATGGCGTCAAGGCGCAGAGCATCACCGGAAGCGGCGTGATCGACGCCGGCAGCATCAACGCGGATACTGTCTGCATCGACGATGTGGAAAGCGGCACCGTGATCTGCAAGCGCCTGATTGCCAAGCGTGTGCAGGCGCCGGAGGTGTTTGCCTCCGAGAGTGCCGCCGTGTCCTGCTTCCTCTCCGCAGCCTATGTGGAAACGGGAAAGCTGACGGCAGCGATCAGTGAGGTGGATGAGGTCGTGGCGCAGGAGGTCGTGAATCTTACACCGAAAAAGCGCACCCTCTTCGGTACACTCTTTGCCTCCATGCTGCGCTCGTTCTGGACGGCGCTGACCGTGCCCGGGCAGAAAGCTGAAGTTCTGGACGCTGAATTTGTGCCCGCGCAGGAAGGCCACACGGAAACTGTGCAGAATGAAGGGAGTGCGGAGTTCTCTGCATCTGACCAGAGCGCACCGGAAGTCGAAGAAAAGCAGGAAGAGACAGTGGACGAGGAACTCAACCGTATCGTTGGGCTCTTTAAGCTCTCACGCGAGCAGGGTTATACCCTCAAGCTGATTCCCGGGACACCGGAGGAAAACGCGCCTGTTTTCGATTTTGAAAACGAGCGCATCCTTCGCCCCGCAGCTTAACTGCCTATGTGTGAAGTAAAAGTGGAAAGCAGAACCCGCGTAGAGGAACACGGCCGCACCGTGCTCTATGAAAAGATCTATCGCGGTGTTCCGACGCAAGGCGGCGGACTGCGCCTGCTGGCATATTATGAGCGGCGGATTCCCCTTGCCCATATGCAGATGGAGCTGCGGGCGGTGGGACACGAAAAAGAATGGAAGGGAGCGGCGTGAGCCGCCCGAACGGAAGGCAAGGAACAGATCGTGTTCCTTGCCCTCTTTTATCCGGATATAAAGGAGGATACAACATGTCTATCAAATCACAGGAAGGTCACATGCGGCAGCTTGCGCTACTGCTGACCGCTGATTTAGGTTGCATCTTTGGCGAGAGGGAAAGCGGACCCAACGGAAGTAAGAAAGCTTTTTTGAATGTGGGGAAGGTATTCCTCCGCGCACTTGCCAAGGATCTTGGACTGCACGAGGTTACAGTCAGTGCAAACAGCGGCGGCATCGCGGTGTCGGGAACATGCTCCCTTTATGGAATGTGGGAGGACAGAGGCATTGCGGTGTGGATCGAGCAGCGCTTATGCGCGGATGGGAAGGTGCTTTGCTATCGGACGATCCGAAGCAGCAGGGACTTCAAAGGCGGATACAATCATTTTCTCACCAGCAGCGACCTGAAAACCTGGTCATATCCGCAGCTTTTGGAGACGCTGAGTGCCTTGCGGAAGGATGGGTGCCGTTATGAGCGAGCTGCCTGATTTTTCCGCGCAAAAGCCGTATGCTCTGGATCAGCTTGCGCAGCTTCAAGGCAAGATCGTCCGGCTCTCCCAAAGTATGGTTTTGCAGCGGGCGCGGATTGAGCGCTGCCGCCAAAGCGACCTTGCCGCGGCACGGGACATTTACGCAGAACTGAGTAAGACGCGGGAAACCTTGGTGGAAGCACTCGCACAGGCGCAGCTTTTCCTCATGGAAACGGAGGAATACGCACTTGCGAAAGTGTCCGGACAGCTTCGGCAGGGCCTTGCGGGATTTGCTCTGATGAGCACTGGCTATAAGAGCGTCTACGAGGCTCTGAGCCGTTTTGCCTCATCCCTTCCTGTAGGGCAAAAGACCAATGCTGCGGTGATAGGTCGGCTGATGAACAACATTAAGCTGGGCTATTACCCAACAGACCCGGATAATATCGATCTTCTTTTGCGGGGGATCAAATTTCCGGAGGGTGTGACCACGAACTTGTTGGACCCCTGCTGCGGCTGCGGCAAGGCACTGCGCCAGATCGCCCAGGGCAACAACTGCTACGCCTACGGCGTAGAACTGGATGAGGCCCGGGCGGAGGAGGCCCAGACCCGCCTGCACCGCGTCGGTGTGGGCAGTTTCTTCCACAGCAGGATCAGCTCCGAGAGCTTTCACCTGATGCTGCTCAACCCGCCTTATCTCTCCGTCCTCAATCAGGGCGGCACACGGGCGCGGCATGAGAAGCGGTTTCTGGTGGAGAGCCTGGGCCATCTGATGGTCGGCGGCCTTCTCATCTATGTGATCCCATATTACCGGCTGACCCCGGACATCTGCCGTATTTTGGGCGAAAACTTTGATGACCTCTCCGTGTGGCGCTTTACCGACGGGGAGTTTCAAAAATTCAAACAGGCCGTTATCCTTGGCCTGCGAAAAAAACGAGCCGATGACCCGGAGGCCGGTACCCCGCTGGAGCGGTACGCGGACCCCGCTTTGCTGCCCTGTATCACACAGGTGGAGGAAGGACGGTATGCCCTTCCTGCCGTGAGCAGAACGGTGGAGACTTTCAAGGGCGAGCGGTTCAATGAGAAGGAACTGGAGCGTCAGCTCTCCCAGTCAGACAGCATCCGCCGGCTGATGAACGCCAAGAGCACGCTGGACCGGACGGACAAGCACCCGCTGCTGCCGCTGTCCATTGGGCAGATCGGCCTTGTGGGCGGCTCCGGCATGATCAACGGCCTGATCGAATGTGATACGCCCCATATCATCAAGGGCAGAATCATCAAGGTCAAAACCGAGGAACGCGAGGAGAAGTACAGCAGTCATGGCGTCCACATCGGCGCCGAGATCAAGGAGGTCATCAGCAACAAAATGGTGTTCAATGTCCTGACGCCCCAGGGCTTCAAGGCATTGACATAGGAAGGAGTCAAGATGATGCTGAAAGAAAACGCGCCGTCCTTTGCGATGGGACGGCTGACGGCAATGCCCGCCGCTCTGGAGGCGGTGCCGCGGAAAGAGATCTTTCAGGCACTGGGCAGGTGCATTACCTGTGATTGGGGCGATTTGTCAGACGCAGACAAGCGGAGGAACGATCACGCCTTAAAAACCGGGGAAAGATTGCTGTCCGAATACCACAGTCTGAATGGCACAAGATTTTGGATCATCACGGAAGCGGACCGGTCGGCAACGACAGTTCTGCTGCCGGAGGACTATTGAGGGGACACCAACATGAAAATTGATTTGAAGGAGCTGGCAAGATCGCTGGCCGATGCGGAGGGAACACCGACATTCCGGTTTCCGGAGGTATCTGACTATGTTCTCAAGCACATCTATGAGCCACTTTCAAGGGAGAAACCGGTATTGTTTGTGGAACTGGACTTTAATGCTTTTGATGAAAGTGACCTGAATGCGCTGGAGGAATGGGTCAATGCACAATGCAATGCCTATGACCACCTGTGCAATCTGAACGGATATTTCAGCAATGCCGCACCTGTCAGCGTGACAGCACGGGCCTTTTGCTGAGAGGAGGCGCACATGAAAGCTGTGGATATCACCGATCAGCTGCCCTCCATCCACATTGCCCGGATGATGTATTCCTACGGCAAGCTGGATGAGATGATCGGCATGGGCTTCGATTCCCCTGACGAGGATTTTTACTGCATGTTCTATGAACTGCTGTCATTGACCGCGGACGCCATCTGGAACGACTATGACGAAAGCTATGATGTGGGGAAATGGTACTTCAGCAATAGAAGCATGGTGGAATACTACCGGCTCTGCCGCATCTACGGCAGAGCCCATAAGCTGAAGCGAAAGGACAACCCTTACATGAGAGATGCAGAACGCTATGTGGAAGGGGTCATGGATCTTGGCTGCTGCGGCTATGGATGGCGATTGAATACCGGCGTAAAGCATGAGTGGGCCAGCGGGATCGTGTTTCGGACCGACTGTTACTTTAACGGAGAGTATGAACTGCTGGAGGCCCTTTTGTGCATTCAGGAGTGGTTCACCCGGGCGGTCATCCGCCTGCGGGGGAAGCTCATGGAGGAGAGGGTGATCCGCGTTCCAACGCTGCCGGCCCCTGCTGAAAAGAAGGATTGCACCAGCACAATGCTCCCCGCAATACAAGAACGAACAAGCACAGAAGCGATGGAGGTGATGGCGGTATGAACGCCAGTAAAGAGGTCGTCCTTCGGATCCATCCGGAGGAGCAGACCATCAAGGTGGAAAACAATAACAAGGGCGTGACCTCCTTTAAGGAGATCTCCTGTGATACCTTTTACCAGTGTGTCAAGTCCAGCATCCGGCACGAGGCTGTGGACAGCGGCTTTCTGCCGCCCAACTGCTTTCATGTGAGTATGGGTGCGGACGGCACCCGGGAGTACTGCCTGTGGCATCCGGAGCTTTACGCGGATGTTTCCTATTTCGGTACGGAGTATCCCGATTTCCCGCTGCCAAGGCTGGTGTTCGGGTTTCGCGTCAATAAAGAAGGTAAGGTTTTGGGTTGCCGGCTCGGTGTGGTGGAGGACAAAGCACCCAGCGAGCGCACGCCCATGTTCACCTATCCCTTCTCCAATGTGGGAGGCTTTCGTCTGTGCGTGGGCAACAACGCCCTGCCGGTCTACAAGCGTCCGGTGACACTTGGGACGCTGCCAGGGTATCTGCTGCGGCTGCCCAACAATGATGACAGCTTCAACGCCAAGAACAACAAGCTCCACATGCAATACCGGGAGTTGCTCAACCATTTGAGAGATAAGGACCCGGCGTATTATTACACCGATGTGCTGATCTCCAATGGCAAAACACTAAAGGATTTTATTGGATAGGAGGCTCTGATGTGGACAATTTGAAACTCTATCATGCGTTGAGGCGCGTCCCGGATGATGCAAAGCGGCCCATTCAGGCCGGACGGCTGAAAGGGAAAACGGACATCAATCCCATGTGGCGTCTGAAATCCCTGACGGAGCAGTTCGGCCCATGCGGCATCGGCTGGAAGTATGTCATTGAGCAGCAATGGATGGAGCCGGGTTCCGATGGTGAGATGGCGGCCTTTTGCAACATCAGCTTGTATATCAAGAATGCCGAAGGACAGTGGAGCGATGCCATTCCGGGCACCGGGGGAAGCGCGTTTATCGCAAAGGAACGCAGCGGCCTTTACACATCGGACGAGTGCTATAAGATGGCGCTGACCGATGCGATCTCTGTGGCATGTAAGGCTCTTGGTATGGGTGCGGATGTGTATTGGGACGCAGACAGGACGAAGTATACCGATACACCTGCACTGCCCCAGCAGGGAAATCTCCAGCCATCCAAAAGTGCAGTGCCCGATCCACAGAAGC
>OGHH01001881.1_pt1 | contig 13419 bp, 15 predicted proteins | sample 1571471 | NCBI WGS metagenome assembly OGHH01 (sample SAMEA2581936, study PRJEB24529) | metagenome | biome: Human gut stool | place: China | collected 2011
AAGGAGTATTTCCCGGATATTGCGGCATATACGGGAAAGTGCAGATTCAACATGTGCAATCATGTCAGTGAGCCGGATTGTCTGGTAAAGCAGGCGGTTGCGGACGGAGAGATAAGCCGTATAAGATACGAAGATTATGTAATGATATATAACGACTTAAAAGAAAAGAGGAAATGGTAATGATAATTCTTTCACCTTCATTATTGTCAGTTGATTTTGCACATATTGCGGACGGCATTGCAGAGCTTGACAGAGCGAAAGTTCCTGCGCTGCACCTTGACGTTATGGACGGTGCGTTTGTTCCGAACATATCATTTGGTGCGCCTGTCATAAAGTGTCTCAGAAAAGAGACGAACATGATATTTGACGTGCATCTCATGATAGAGGAGCCGGACAGATATCTTGAGGATTTCAGGAAGGCAGGTGCTGACTGGGTAACCGTACATGCAGAGAGCTGTAAGCATCTGCACAGAACCGTTGCCAGGATACATGAGCTTGGAATGAAGGCCGGAGTGGCACTCAATCCGGCAACTCCTGTATCAGTGCTTGACTATGTGATAGACGATCTGGATATGGTACTTGTTATGAGTGTCAATCCGGGATTCGGCGGACAGTCATTTATTCCTTCAGCACTCAGAAAGGTGGCTCAGGTCAGAAAAATGGCAGATGACAGAGGCCTTGAGCTCAATATAGAGGTGGATGGTGGAGTCAATTTGAAGAATGTGGGTGACGTCATAGAAGCCGGTGCAAATGTCATAGTTGCCGGTTCTGCGGTATTCGGCGGTGATGCTTATGAGAACAGCTGCAGCTTTCTCAAAGTATTTGAGAAATATGAGGCATAGATAATAAAGGGCAAATAGTGATATGAAGAGTTATATTATAATATCCGGAGGCAGAGTTGATCTGTATTCACTTCAGGGAATCATGGACAGACACCTTGAAAGCAGCAGAGTGATAGCTGTGGACAAGGGTATAGAGACCTGCAATAAGATAGGAATAGTACCGGATGTGATCGTGGGTGACTTCGATTCAGCCAGCAAGGTGACTGTGGGCGTGTACAGGAAGATGGCTAAAAAGATGCACTCCATACAGTTTGTTGATCTGGACACACACAAGGACTTCACGGATACTCATGTAGCCATCATGCATGCCATGGAGGAAGGTGCTACGGATATTTATATATCGGGGGCCACAGGAACAAGACTTGATCACACAATGGCAAACATAGGGCTACTCAAGGAATGTGCGGATAAAGGCGTAAATGCGTATATAGAGGATGACCATAATGTAATAACCATGATAAATTCCAGTGCCGGAATAAGCCGGCTGGAGGGATACGATTATATATCTTTTATACCGTACGGTGGATGCGTCACGGGGGTAACACTTACAGGGTTTGAATACAACGTGGAGAATCGTACATTTGAGATAGGAGACAGCCTTGGAGTGAGCAACCGGGTTGTATCGGAGGATGCAAGGATAGAGATAGAAGATGGCTATATGATCGTCAATTACAGCCGTGACTGATATGGTTTAAAAGACCAGGCATATAAACTACAATATAAATATAACGAAAAAGCTCTGCACAGTGTATTATCTGTGCAGAGCTTTTTCACATAGCAGTTTGTTATATTCCTTTACTTTTTCTTGGAGTTCTTTTTACCCTTTTCAGGATATTTCTCGTTTATCTTTTCTTTTATCTTTTCGTGCCTGTCGGCTACTTTGTTTTTTGCTGATGACTTTTTCTTCTGGTCGGACTTCTGGTCGTTCTTTGACTCATTCTTTTGCTCGTCGCCGGAAACCTTAGCTTTGTTATCAGGTTCATCAGGTGTTGTTAACTCACGGAGTTCGCGGATGCTGGCATCAAAGCCTTCTGTTATCGGATCGGCATACATGGATGAATAATATGCATACAGAGCCTTGTATTCCTCAGATGTCTTGTATCCGGTGATGTAGATGTGTCCGTGCATCTCGTCCATATGGATACCCCTGATCTTCTTGGCAATGTGAAGGCCGATGTTCTTACAGTGGCTTCCGATCCTGTCAAGACTTGTGAGAATGTCAACCAGTGCAAATCCTCCAGGGATACCACATTCGCCCATCTGAAGTCTCACAACGTGGTGATCCTTTATAAGCTCTGTTATCTCGCTGATGGTCTGTGCAAGTGGCTCTATTCTTGATATTGCCTGAAGATCGTCCTCCTTGAAGGCGTTCAGAGTCATATCAATAATATTGTTAGTCGCCTTGAGCGCTGTCTGGATCTCATTCATTCCCTGATCTGAGAAGTTTATCTTCTGATCTATTATATTTTTCGATACAACGAGAAGATTCTCACAGTGGTCACCAATCCTTTCCATATCACTCAGACTGTTCAGAAGCTCAGACACATCAAGTCGTTCGGATCTGGACATGTTGTTCTGTGATGTTACCTTGAGGAGGAAGTTGTTGAGTGAGCTCTCACATTTGTCTATGAAATCCTCATTCTCCTCGAGTTTGGCGGCATCTTCTTCATTGAAATCACTGATGAGTCTGCATGCTATTGCAAAGTTCTCTCTTATGCAGTCAGCCATGGCAAACATGACATTTCTTGCCTGTGAAATAGCGATGGAAGGGGTAGCGATAAGTCTCGGATCCAGTGTGGCGAGCTCTTTGTCGATCTTGGACTCCTCGTCGTCCCTGATGATCTTTCCTGTAAGTTTTGCCACCTGATTGGAGAATGGCAGAAGTATCAGGCTTATGATAAAGTTGAACAGGAAGTGGACGTTTGCAATGTTACCACGGTTTTTTCATAAGTTTGTATGTTTAGGTTAGTAGTTAGTAATTAATAAGAGATCGGTTTCCCCGGTCTCTTATTTTTTTCTATCTTTATCCATTGAAATCATTAACAACACTCAAATTTACGACTTTGTCCATGAAAGGCATGTCTATGAAAAGCTGAAGTCCGTATATGACAATAACAAAGAACACAGCTCCGAATATGTTAAAGAGAAGATATGAGAGAGAAACTCTCTTTGCCTTCTTGTTCGCACCGATTCCCCCGAGGATAATGGTCATACACTTACCGATGTTCTGACCGATAATGATAGGAATGGCTGTTCCGTATGTAACGACGCCTGTGGACGAAATGGCCTGGAGTATACCTACTGATGCAGATGAACTCTGTATGATGGCTGTGAGCACAAGTCCTATTAAAATACCAAGTAATGGGTTATTAAACGATGTGAACAGATTCTGGAAGCTCTCTGATTCCTTAAGTGGCGCAAATACACCCTCCATGGTATTCATGCCGAGAAAGAGGATTCCAAGACCAACAAGAATACTTGCAATATCACGTTTCTTGTTGTTATTTGTAAATAGTATGATAAATGCACCTATACATATAAGGATAGGAGCAAATGATGACGGTTTTAAAAGTTTAAGAAGAATATTAGTCTCCGCAAGATCTCCAAGACGAAGGATCTGTGCGGTTGCGGTACTACCGATGTTGGCACCAAACACGACAGGTATGGCCTGCCCAAGCTTCATGATTCCGGCATTTACAAAGCCGATGAGCATGATGGTCGTTGCTGCCGAACTCTGAATGATGGCTGTTACGGCTGTACCGAGTGTAAAACCCTTGATAGTTCCCGTGAACTGATTTTTTCCGGTTGTAAGTTTCTCAAGAACCTTTTCCAGACTGCCACCGGCGAGATTCTTCAGCGAGGCACCCATGAGATTCATTCCGAACAGAAATAAACCTACGCCTCCGAGCAATGTTAAAATAGAAAATAAATCCAAAATTATAGCCCTCCTGAGTAAAATGAATTTTACCTGTGTTTCTGACAGGTAAAAAATATGTAATAAATATGTAAAATCCCATACGATTCAGATTATAACACATCACTAGTTTTTGTACTATTGAAAAAATAATGCAATTGATGGTAACATTTCGGCAAATGTTACAATAAATATGATGGTGGCGGCAAAACTTCAACTGTGGTAGAATGAGCAGGGTATATTATATAAAAATGATAACGAAGATTCAGATAAAAGAATGGAGTGGCTGATACATGTCTGTTTTTAGTGATAAGAGAGTATTTGGAATCAAAAGGCAGAACTGTGGCGGTGTGTCCACCGCAGGGCAGGTATGCGCCAATGATGTAATATTGTGGGTCATATTTCTGCTGCCTATTAATATAGTAATACATGGTGCAGGACAGTGCCTTGTGGCCATGGGATTGTTCGTGGGCAATGTTGTCGGATGGATATTTCTGTCAAAGCGTATGAATTCGTATGCTGAGATATCCCCTAAAAAGATACACAATGCTCCGGAGCTGTTCGCAGCAAGATATGGGTCATGGAAGTTGAAAGATCTGGTGTCCGTCATATGGATAGTGACGCTTGGCCTGATACTGGTGTCTGTTCTCAAGGTTATCGTATCGGTTGTCGCCTATTTTATGGACATGCCGGAGAGCATAAGCCTTGCCATCATAGTGTCATTTCTCATCCTTGCCACCATACTGGTTGACAATAAGCTGATGGGAATAATCAAGACAATAGTGTTCATAATGGTTATAATCGTATGTCTGACGATGATCGGACTGGTATTTTACAGGATGGATGCGAGGGAGATACTTGACAATTACAGGAGATCAAGGCTTGCAGGGGGAACCAGCATTTATGAATATACTGTATTACGATGGCAAAACAGTGGATATAGGAAGTGCGATATCCATGACGGGAGTAGGACTTGGATGTATAGCCATGCCGCTGATGTACAAGGGTGTCTTAAATATCCGGGATAACAAGGAGCTCGATGTCGGAAGAATATGGGCTGTAATCTTTGAAGGGTTCACAATACTTTCAAGCTGTATACTGGCACTTCTGGTCGTACCGGTGCTCTATCCTGAGAAGGCATGGGCAAATATGAACTCATTCCAGGTGTACAACCTGATGCTCAAGAAGCTGCTTGGAACGGGAACCTATGCGTATGTGTTCAGATTTGCCGCGCTTATGGTGTTTATAGCGGCGGTTGTCGTAATGCTGGAATCGTTCATGAGAAATATATGCGAACATATAAGAGGGCTTGTTCCGGCAATCTCAAGAGCCGGTGGAATCGCAAAGCTTCTTATAGATATAGGTGTTGTTGTGCTGACCGGATGCTGCATTTTCCTGGTGGCAGAGTTTGTTGAATTCAACAGAGAGCATATGATCGCCGAAAACTGGGGATTGTGTGCGGCGGCACTTACGGCTCCTCTTTTCTGTACACTGACGTACGGGCATGCGACCGGAAAAGGCATGTATGCCGGAATAATAGCAGGAATACTCACATTTGTTATGTGGAAATATCTCCCGTTTGTGAACGGAGGTAGCCTGGCGGCATACTCGGGTATCAGCGGTGACGTGGTTGGATTTGCAGTGAGTCTGCTGTTCACCATTGGAGTAAGTGTGTGCACGCAGAAAAATACAGAGGAGGAACTGAAGATATTTGACAGGATGAGGGCTGATCAGGCCTGATCTGAAGGAGTTCATATGATATACAGGATTGCCTGCGTCGGCAGGATAAAGGAACAGCATTTTACGCAGATGTTAAATGAATATAAGAAGGAGATCGACAAGAGAGGGCGTCTGGAGATATGCGAGGTTCCTGACGAGAGGATACCTCAGAAGGCTGGCGACAAGGTAAATGCCATGATCATTGAGGCCGAGGCGGACAGACTGAGACATGTGATCGGGAGAGACGACTATGTTATCGCACTGTGTATAGAAGGAAAGAAGACGACCACGGAAGGACTTGCCGATCAGGTCCGCAGGGCATCGGAGCGCGGACATGACACGGTTACATTTGTGATAGGGGGATCTCTTGGACTTGCTGCAGATATAGTGAGGAGGGCTGATTACAGGATGAGCGTGTCGGATATGACATTTCCGCATCAGCTCATAAGGGTGACGCTGGCGGAGCAGCTTGCGATCATAAGTCGGAGCTGACAGGGATTATTTGTGGTAGGTTATGTTGTTCAGGATAGTGTATGCCCTGTAGGTCTGCTCGGACAGCAGGAGTGCAGTCATCTCGGCGGACGGCTGTACTGAACAGAGAGAGAAATTTTCCATATCAGCCGTGAGTGATTCATCGTACCCTATGTAGAAGTTTATCTTTGAGGTACCGCTTGAAGTCAGACTGTTGATGCGGGCTGCGTAGTCCTCAGATGAGATGGTATCGGAGCCGGATATGCAGTAGTTTGTGGTGTTTTTCCCTGAGGTGCATTTAATTTTCCCTGCAACACATACTATAGACAGAGTACAGTATGGAGAAAGTCTCTTGACGTACTCGGCGATGGCTTTCTGATACAAAGGGTTGATTTTTTTCTGATTAACGTATATGTTTATATCCATGTGATTTCTCCTAAAGTCAGAAATGGGCGGCAGGATGGCGTAACGGCATCCTAACTCTGACATTATATAGCATCAAGGAGAAAATATATAGCAAATTATGTTATAACATTATGGAGGATAAAATGAGTAAAAAATTACTGGCACTTGATATTGACGGAACGCTGACAAATACTCAGAAGGATATTACTCCGGCAACGCTGGAGAAAATAATAGAGGCACAGGAGAAGGGGCATATCGTTGCGATAGCATCGGGACGTCCACTGCCTGGAATAAGGAAGATAGCAGACACCATAGAGCTTGATAGATTTGGCGGATATGTGCTTGCTTTCAACGGCGGAAGGATCGTCGATTACAGTACCGGCGAGGTGGTATATCAGGCTGTGCTTGACAATGATGTGGTGAGGGATATATATGATTACTGTCTGAAAGCGGGCTGCGGAATGGTGACATACGATGGAGACCGAGTTATAACCGGAACTGATATAGACGGATACATGACATTTGAGGCAAGTATCAATCATATGGAGATCATGAGGATAGATAACTTCAGGGAATATATCGATTTCCCTCTCAACAAATGTCTTCTTACCGCAGATCCTGACAAGGCGGAGAAGATAGAGCAGGAGCTTGCAGAAAAGTTCGGTGATCAGCTTAACATATTCCGCTCGGAGCCATATTTTGTGGAGATCATGCCGCCAAATGTTCACAAGGCAACATCCCTTGAGAAGCTTCTTGAGGTCCTTGATATGGACAGAAAGGATCTTGTGGCGTGCGGTGACGGATATAATGACCTCACGATGATAGAGTATGCCGGGGTTGGAGTCGCCATGGCAAATGCACAGGACATAGTGAAGGAACATGCCGATTATATAACATTGTCAAATGACGAGGACGGACTTGTGCCGGTGGTGGACAAGTTTATCCTGGCTGACTGATCAAGTATAAAAAATGTGTGAATTATGTGTATCCCGTTGAATTGATGAGATATTTGTAGTAAAATGTATTGCTATATGAGTTAAATTTTGACAGATACATTCGATATTTAGGAGAAAAATATGGGAAATAAAATGAGTGGTCATGATGACGATGATATGAAGCGTGTTAAGGGCAGATATGCCGGAGAGATGCTTTTTGACGATGAAGATGATTACGATGACGATGCCGACGATTATTCAGATGATCATGGCAGAACCGGTATTGCAAAGGATGATTATTCCGACAGCGCATTTGGACCGGGCGCAGACGATGAAGAGGATGCGGCATCAGAAGAGGAAGCTTATACATCGGATGATGAATATTATGAAGATGAATATGCGGAAGAAGAGCAGGATATGAAGGATCAGAAGAGAAAGAAAAAGAACAGAGTATGGGGAATCATACTTGCAATCGAGGCTGTTGCAGCCATAGTCATAGGTGTTCTGTTTGTGAAGGCGTACATCAACAACACATATAACAAGATGCAGTACAAAGAGCTGAAGGACACTCATATAAATGAGGATCTGGATGAAGAAACAGTCAAGAAGATGACAGGATACACCAACATCGCATTGTTTGGTATAGATACCAGAGATGCAGGCATGGTTGACGAAGGAGTGCGTTCAGACAGTATAATCATCTGTAGCATCAACAATGATACACAGGAGGTCAAGCTTCTCTCACTGTACAGAGATACTTACCTTGAGCTCTGTAATGACAGCCAGTCATACGAGAAGGCAGCTCATGCATACGCATACGGCGGAGCACAGGGCGCTGTCAATATGATAAATAAGAACCTTGACCTGAATATAACAGATTACGTTGCAGTCAATTTCACAGCCCTCACAGAAGCCATCGATGCCCTGGGTGGAATTGATATAGAGCTGAAGGAGGAGGAGCTTTATAAGCTCAACCAGTGTATTGACGAGCAGATGGGTGTAAATGGTATTTATTCAGATTATGTATATGACACAGGTGTCGTTCATCTGAACGGTGTGCAGGCTACAGCCTACTCCAGAATCAGAAGTACAGATGAGGGTGATATAACAAGAACATGGAGACAGAGAACAGTTATCTCCAAGATGATAGAGGCGGCAAAGACAGCAGGAATCTCTAAGCTGCTTGATTGTATCAACGTGGTTGTGGATGATGTTGCATCAAGCCTTACAGAGGAAGAGATCATTGATATGGCAAAATCCTGCTTCAACTACAAGCTGTCTACTACAACAGGATTCCCGTTTACCATCGCCAGTCCTACCATGGATGAGGTGAGCTATGTCGTTGCCTGTGATCTCGCAACGAATGCCACAGCACTTCACAGATTCCTGTTCGACGACATGAATTATACACCGTCAGCTACCGTACAGAATATAAGCTACAACATCATCAATGATTCAGGCTGTGAGAATCAGCTCGATCTTGATACATTTACAGTTCAGGATGATGTGGATTCCATTGTATCGACGGAGTCAGATTATTCTGATGGCTATTGATGATATCTGGGATCTGAAAGCAGGTTGTCGGGTGACATATAACAGAAATAAGCATAACAGCAAGGCACATATCATATGCACGTGTACACAGTGATATGTGCCTTTCTTTTTTACTTTGAAATGTAAAGGGTATGTGCTATAATGAATCAGGTCGTCAGGCAGATGTCTGCATGGGTTATCATGCCAGGATATGACGATATATAATATGAATAATAAAATATGAACACAAAGGATGGATCGCGATATGAAGATGGACAGAATTCTGCTCAAGATGAGCGGTGAAGCTCTTGCCGGTGATAAGAAACATGGTTTTGACGAGGAGACAGTCAGAGATGTGTCCAATCAGGTAAAGCAGATAGTAGACAAGGGAATACAGGTATGTGTAGTAATAGGAGGAGGAAACTTCTGGAGAGGAAGAACCTCAGACAACATGGACAGAGTTAAGGCGGATTCCATAGGAATGCTGGCAACTGTCATGAACTGTATCTACACAGCGGACAGCTTCAGAAGCTGCGGAATAAAGACACACATCATGACACCATTTGTATGTGGTAATATGACTGAGCTTTTTGACAAGGACAAGGCAATCGCATATATGGAGCAGGGAGATGTCGTATTTTTTGCAGGTGGAATCGGCCATCCATATTTCTCAACAGATATGGCGACAGTGCTTATGGCAATAGAGGTTCAGGCAGATGTCATTCTTTCAGGTAAGGCCATCGATGGAGTATATGACAGTGATCCTAAGACCAATCCGAACGCTAAGAAGTATGACAGCATGAAGATGAGCGATATAGTAGACAACAAGCTCGGAGTAATAGATCTTGCCTCAGCAGTTCTTGCCATGGAGAACAAGATGCCTATGATGCTGTTTGGCCTGAATGATGAGAACAGCATAGTGAAAGCCGTTACAGGCGGTTTCACCGGAACATATGTGAATGCGGAATAAAAGGGAAAATAATAAGAAAAATATATAATCCAGGAGGAATGAATCATGTTAACACAGTACGAAGAGAAGATGCAGAAGTCAGTTGAGAATCTTGAGGCTGAGTATGCTACCATCAGAGCAGGAAGAGCGAACCCTAACATCCTCAACAAGATCAAGGTTGAGTATTATGGAGTTCCAACACCTATGCAGCAGCTTGCAAATATAACTGTTCCAGAGGCCAGAACACTGGTCATCGCACCATGGGAGCCATCACTTGTCAAGGAGATAGAGAAGGCTATCATGAATTCTGATCTTGGAATCACACCTAACAACGATGGAAGAAACATCATCCTCAACTTCCCAGAGCTCACAGAGGACAGAAGAAAAGAGCTCGTCAAGGATATCAAGAAGAAGGGTGAGGGCGCAAAGGTCGCTATAAGAAACATCAGACGTGATGCCAACGATGCCATCAAGAAGATGGAGAAGAACGGAGACATAAGCGAGGACGAGCTCAAGGACAACGAGGACAAGATCCAGAAGCTCACAGATAAGTACGTTGGTCAGATCGACAAGGCTGTTGAGTCAAAATCCAAGGAGATCATGACAGTATAATAATCATGGATATGATGTATCCCTCAAATGGAATGCGGAGAGAATATGAAGAGAGAGATTAACGGAGAATTACTTAATGTGCCGGAGCATGTGGCTGTGATCATGGATGGAAATGGCAGATGGGCAAAGAAGAGATTTCTTCCCAGAAACTATGGACACGCAGAGGGCGCGAAGGCTCTTGAGGCTATATGTGAAAATTGCGATAAGCTTGGAATAAAGTATCTTACAGTGTATGCTTTTTCCACGGAGAACTGGAAGAGGTCTGTTGAGGAAGTCACAGGTATCATGAATCTTTTCAGAAAGTACCTGGTTGACAGTATAGAGAGATCTAACAACTCCAACATGAAGGTTAACCTCATAGGTAAGCGAGAGGGCCTCCCGGAGGATATAGTTCAGAAGATGGATGAGCTGGAGAGGGAGACTGCGGGGAATACAGGACTTCAGTTCCATATAGCGATAAACTACGGTGGACGTGATGAGATTGTCAGGGCGGTGAAGAAGATCATGAAGGATGCCGATGCGGGAAAGATCAGTGCGGATGACATTGACGAGAGCCTGTTTGCGGAATATCTCGACACAAAGGGTGTGCCTGATCCTGATCTGCTAATAAGGACAAGCGGTGAGGAGAGAACATCCAACTTCCTCCCATGGCAGCTTGCATATTCTGAGTTTTATTTCACAGATACACTGTGGCCTGATTTTGACATGGATTCTCTGATAGAAGCCGTGAGGTACTACAATAAGAGAGAGAGAAGATTCGGAGATGCAAAATAGTTATCCGGAGGATATTAGTTAATGAAACAGAGAGTGATAAGTGGTGCGGTTCTGGTAGTGATACTGGCCATCACATTATATTTTGGAGGGATAGTAACATGCGGCCTTATGGCTCTGGTATCCCTTGTGGGCAATATGGAGCTGCTCAGAGTATACGGAGTGAACAAGAAGACTCCGGGAATCGTGTGTTACCTGGCGACAGTTCTGTATTATATAGCCATATACCTGGATCGTATGGACATTATTGTTCCTATGATGGTCATATATTTATTGGTTATGCTTGCTGTGTATGTGCTGACATTCCCAACATACAGTGATAAACAGATCATGGCGGCATTTATGGATTTCTTCTATGTAAGTGTCATGCTGTCATTTGTATATCTCATAAGAAACATGGAGCATGGACTGGTACTTGTCCTGCTGATATTTGTCAGCTCATGGATAAATGATACATGTGCTTACTTCGTGGGAAGAGCCCTCGGAAAGCACAAGATGGCACCTGTGCTCAGCCCTAAGAAGAGCATAGAGGGTCTTATCGGCGGTATCGTTGGAGCAGGTGTATTCGGAGCAGTGTTTGGCATACTGTTTGATAAGTATGTAGACACCATGAACTATGCGCCATTACTTTTTGCAGTTGTCGGCGCTGTCGGTGCACTTCCGGCGGTTATTGGAGATCTGGCAGCATCTGCGATAAAGAGAAATAACGACATCAAGGACTACGGAAAGCTGATTCCGGGTCACGGAGGAATATTGGACAGATTTGACAGCATAATATTTACAGCACCGATAATTTATTATCTGCTTGTATATCTGCTGTAGGATACATGATGGGCAGTGCCCAGTGGGTTCACTGGATACTGCCTATTATATTCGGATAGATGATCCGGTAAATCCGGATACAGGAGGATAACATGAAGAATGTAGCGATAATTGGCTCTACAGGTTCAATTGGAACACAGACCCTTGAGATAGTTAGGGTTCAGGAAGATCTGAATATAGTGGCGCTTGCCGCCGGAAGTAATATAGAGCTCCTGGAAAAACAGGCGAGGGAGTTTTCGCCTGAGGTTGTGGGAATATGGAGCGAAGAGAATGCTGCGAGACTCAGAGAGTGCCTTGCGGACACTGACATAAGAGTTGTTGCGGGCATGGACGGATTGATAGAGATAGCAGAGCTTTCGTCATCAGACATCCTTGTCACGGCAATAGTTGGTATGATCGGAATAAGACCGACTATAGCAGCCATAAATGCGGGAAAGGACATAGCACTTGCCAATAAAGAGACTCTGGTGACAGCGGGACATATCATCATGCCGCTGGCGGCGGAGAAGAATGTAGCGATACTGCCTGTTGACAGCGAACATTCCGCTATATTCCAGTCCCTTCAGGGAAATGTGCACGGCGATGTGGAGAAGATACTGCTCACAGCGTCAGGTGGGCCTTTCAGGGGAAAGGATACCGCATTTCTTGAGAATGTTCAGGTGGAGGATGCGCTCAAGCATCCAAACTGGAGTATGGGAAGAAAGATAACAATAGATTCAGCAACCATGGTCAACAAGGGACTTGAGGTTATAGAGGCAAAGTGGCTCTTTGATGTGAAGCCGGAGAATATCCAGGTGGTAGTCCAGCCACAGAGCATAATCCACTCGATGGTTGAGTACAGGGATGGCGCAGTCATAGCACAGCTTGGAACTCCGGACATGAAGCTTCCGATACAGTACGCTTTGTGTTATCCGGAGAGAAGATACATGGCCGGTGACAGACTGGACTTCTGGACTATGAACTCGATTCTTCTTGAGAAGCCGGACATGGATACATTTAAGGGATTAAAGTATGCGTATTCTGCCATAGCAGATGGCGGTTCAATGCCGACTGTATTCAATGCGGCAAATGAGTGCGCAGTGGCAAAATTCCTTGACAGGAAGATACGCTTCCTCGATATATACAGGATAATAGAGGAGTGTATGGCGAGTCATACAGTTATAGAAAACCCTGACGTGTCACAGATACTTGACACTGAGCGCTGGGTATATGATTTTGTAGAAAGCAGGTGGTAGATTGAACATAATTCTCATAATTCTAGTATTTGGTGTGATAATATTTTTTCATGAGCTTGGACATTTTATTGTCGCAAAGATCAATCATATATCGGTAATTGAGTTTTCCATGGGACTTGGCCCAAAGCTCTTCTCGTTTACCAAGAAGGATACACAGTATTCACTGAGACTCATACCTCTGGGCGGTTATTGTATGCTGCTAAGTGAAGGC
>OGHH01001884.1_pt1 | contig 13393 bp, 12 predicted proteins | sample 1571471 | NCBI WGS metagenome assembly OGHH01 (sample SAMEA2581936, study PRJEB24529) | metagenome | biome: Human gut stool | place: China | collected 2011
CCCGAGCCGTACTATTTCCAGCTGGGTGATAAGACCCCTCGCTACTATCAGCGCATCGCCATCAACCGCACCGTTGATGCGGTTGCCCGTGGGCAAGACCGCATTCTCCTCGTTATGGCGACCGGCACTGGCAAGACTTATACTGCGTTCCAGATTATTCATCGCCTTTGGAAATCCGGCCGAAAGAAAAAGATCCTGTTCCTTGCTGACCGCAACATTCTTGTCGACCAGACCATGCAACAGGACTTCAAGCCTTTTGCAAAGGTCATGACGAAAATCGAGGGCAAAAAGCTGGACAGCTCCTATGAGTTGTATCTGTCCCTTTATCAGCAGTTGGCCGGTGATGAGAATGAAGAGCCGTTCCGTGCATTCCAGCCGGATTTCTTCGACCTTATTGTCATCGATGAGTGTCACCGTGGCAGTGCCAAGGAGGATTCCCGCTGGCGCAGAATACTCGAATACTTCCACAGCGCCACCCAGATCGGCATGACGGCTACGCCGAAGGAAACGAAAGAGGTATCCAATATCTCTTACTTCGGCGAACCCATCTATACATACAGTCTGAAGCAAGGTATCGACGACGGTTTCCTTGCGCCGTACAAAGTTCTCCGTGTCGGTCTGGACAAAGATCTGGAAGGCTGGCGTCCCACAGCGGGACAGCGGGATATCTACGGCTATGAGATTGATGACCGTGAGTACAATACCAAGGACTACGACAAGAACCTCATCATTGATGAGCGTACCAATGCCGTTGCAAAACGTATTACTCGCTTTTTGAAGGAGAACGACCGCTTTGCCAAGACCATCGTATTCTGTGTGGATATAGACCATGCAGAGCGTATGCGGCAGGCGCTCGTGAATGAGAACAGCGACCTTGTGGCGGAGAACGCCAAGTATGTCATGCGCATTACCGGCGACAACGCCGAGGGCAAGGCGCAGCTCGACTACTTCATCGCAGAGGATAGCAAATATCCCGTGATCGTTACGACTTCCAAACTGATGACAACTGGCGTGGACTGCAAAACATGCCGGCTCATCGTTTTGGACAACAACATAAACTCCATGACCGAGTTCAAACAGATCATCGGTCGTGGTACACGACTCAAGCCCGATTATGGCAAAGAGTATTTCACCATTATGGATTTCCGCAACGCCTGCCGACTTTTCGCAGACCCGGAATTCGATGGAGACCCGATCTCTATCATTGATGATGACGATGATCCCGGCGAAGAGCCGACCATCGATCCGCCGAAGCCGCCCGCCCCGACTCCCGGTCCCTGCGGGGACACCGATGATCCGCCTGAAAAGAAGCATAAATACCGGGTGCGTGGTGTCGAGGTCACGATTTTGAACGAGCGAGTCCAATACTACGACAAGGACGGTAAGCTCATCACGGAAAGCGTGACGGATTACTCCAAGAAGAACATTCTCGGTGAGTATGCCACCCTGGATTCGTTCCTCCGTGCCTGGAACTCCGAGGAGAAGAAACAGGCAATTATTGATGAACTTCAGGAGCGTGGCGTTCTGCTAGAGGCGCTGCGCGAGGCATCAGGCAATAAGGACATCGACGATTTTGACCTAATCTGCCACATTGCCTACGACAAGGCACCGCTGACGAAGGCAGAGCGGGCAAACAATGTCCGCAAGCGTGGATACCTCTACAAGTATTCCGGCTTGGCACAGGAAGTTCTGAGTGCGCTGTTGGACAAATACATGAACGAGGGCATTCAGGACATCGAGAACCTCGAAATCCTGTCCAATGACCCGTTCCGCAAATTCGGCACCCCCATGAAGATTGCAAAGCTGTTCGGCGGCAAAAACGGATACATTCAAGCCATCCGTGATTTGCAGAAGGAAATCTACGCTGCGTAAGGAGATATAAGCTATGAGTTTAAATAACCTGGTAAAACGACTGCAGGACATCATGCGCAATGACGCAGGCATCAACGGCGATGCCCAGCGTATCGAGCAGATGGTTTGGATTCTCTTTCTGAAGGTGTATGACGCCAAGGAAGAGATATGGGAGTTTTACGACGAGAATTACACCTCCATCATCCCTGAGGAGCTGCGCTGGCGCAATTGGGCCGTAGACCACAAGGATGGCAAGGCTCTCACCGGCGATGCGCTTCTGGACTTCGTGAACGGAAAGCTGTTCCCGACCCTCAAGGCCATCGCAATCGATGAGAATACACCCATGAGCCAGATCATCGTCCGCACCGCCTTCGAGGACAACAATAACTACATGAAGGACGGCATCCTGCTCCGCCAGGTTATCAATGTCATTGACGAGATCGACTTTGAAGAGTACGAGGACCGTCACGCCTTCGGCGAGATCTACGAAACGATTCTCCGCAGTTTGCAGAGCGCCGGTAACTCCGGTGAATTCTATACGCCCCGTGCGGTCACGGACTTCATGGTGCAGATGATCAAGCCGAAGCTCGGCGAGTCCATTGCGGACTTCGCCTGCGGTACAGGCGGCTTTCTTACCTCTGCGCTGAAGGTGCTGGACGCCCAGGTGCAGACTGTCGAGGACAGAACGGTTTACAGCAACTCCATCTACGGTATCGAAAAGAAGGCGCTGCCATTCCTTCTGTGCGCCACAAATATGCTGCTCCACGACATCGACAATCCTCGCATCATCCACGGCAACAGTTTGGAAAAGAATGTGCGTGAGTACAAGGAGAGCGACCGCTTCGATGTCATTCTGATGAATCCTCCTTATGGCGGCAACGAAAAAGAGGGCGTGAAACAGAATTTCCCGGCTGACCTTCGTAGCAGCGAAACCGCAGACCTCTTTATGTCTGTCATCATGTATCGGCTGAAGCAGAACGGCCGGTGCGCCATTATTCTGCCGGACGGCTTCCTGTTCGGCACGGATAACGCAAAAATGGCGATCAAGGAAAAACTGCTGTCCGAGTTCAATCTCCATACGGTCATCCGTATGCCGCACAGCGTGTTTGCGCCGTACACCTCTATCACAACAAACATCCTTTTCTTCGACCGGACGCATCCCACGACGGAGACCTGGTTCTATCGTCTGGATATGCCGGAGGGATACAAGAACTTCTCCAAAACGAAGCCCATGAAGCTGGAGCACTTCGCCCCGACTGTTGAGTGGTGGGACAACCGTGAGGAAATCACTATCGACGGCTTCGACAAGGCGAAGAAGTACACCGTCGAGGAACTGAAAGCACGGAGCTATAACATTGACCTTTGCGGCTATCCTCACGAAGAGGAGGAGATCCTGCCGCCAAAAGAACTGATTCAGCAGTACCAGGAAAAGCGGGCCAGCTTGAACGCTGACATCGACCGCATCCTTGCCCAGATCACCGACATCCTTGGCATCGACATTACGGAGGAGGGCGACGAATGACTGCGCAGCAACTGAAAAACTCAATTCTCCAGATGGCTGTTCAAGGCAAGCTTGTGCCGCAGGACCCGAATGACGAGCCCGCCAGCGTTCTGCTGGAACGCATCCGTACGGAGAAGGAGCGGCTCATCAAAGAGAAGAAAATCAAGTGCGAAAAGAACCCCTCCGTTATCTTCAAAGGTGCCGATAATACTCCTTATGAGAAAATCGATGGTGAGGTACGGTCGCTGGCGGGTGAAGTGCCATTCGAGATTCCTGATTCATGGGAGTGGGTGCGTATTCGCTCCTTGGGAGAGATTGTGCGCGGTAGCGGCATAAAGCGGAACGAAACAGTTCAACAGGGTCTCCCGTGCGTCCGCTACGGTGAGCTCTATACAACCTATCAGACATCGTTCACTTCAGCTGTTTCATTTATTGCCCCTGATCTCTACGAGAAATGTAAGCATTTTTCGTATGGCGATGTGCTCATGACTCTTACCGGCGAGAATAAGCCGGATATAGCTAAAGCTGTAGCGTATTTAGGAACAGAGCCAATTGCCGCAAGCGGCGACCTTGCTTTTTGGACTCGGCATGGCATGAACCCGCTTTTTCTTTCATACATTATGGCTTCGCCGTATATAATCGCCCGCAAAGTAGCTTTAGCAACCGGCGACATAATCGTTCACATCTCAGGAGACAAGCTGGGAACGATACTGCTTCCCGTCCCGCCGCTTGCCGAGCAAGAAAGAATTGTAGCTTGTATCCAAAAAGCTGAACTGGTCATTGAGAATTACGCAATTAAGGCAACAGCTCTCCAAAAACTACAGGATTCTTTCTCAGAAGCCCTAAAAAAGTCCATCCTGCAAGAGGCAGTCCAGGGCAAGCTGGTACCGCAAGACCCATCCGACGAGCCTGCAGAGGCTCTGCTGGAGCGTATCCGGGCGGAGAAGCAGCGGCTCATCAAGGAAGGCAAAATCAAAAAGGACAAGCACGAATCTATCATTTTCAGACGGGATAATTCTCATTATGAAAAGCGAGGTTCCGAAGAGGTCTGCATTGATGATGAGATCCCGTTTGAGATACCAGAGAACTGGGCTTGGTGTCGGGCTTCCAGTTTAGGAACAATGAACAGAGGGCGTGGCATCAAACGAACAGAAACTGTTGCCCAAGGGTGCCCGTGCATTCGATACGGGGAGATTTACACCACCTATGAAACCTCCTTTGATTCAGCAGTCTCCTTTGTCCCTGATACGCTCGATAAGGATTGCTTGCATTTCTCCTCCGGCGATGTAGTGTTCACATTGACGGGTGAGAACAAAGTGGACATTGCTAAAACAGTGGTGTTTCTCGGAGACGGACAAATTGCGGCAGGTGGCGACTTGGCTTTCTGGACGCATCATGGAATGAATCCGCTGTATCTGGTGTACTATATGGCTTCGCCGTATTGCATCGAGCTTAAACGCAGGACGGCGACAGGTGACATTATCGTACACATTTCGACATCAAAGGTCGGCGATTTCCTTGTTCCCGTTCCTCCAATTAAAGAGCAGAACCGAATTGTATCAGCGATTGAACAGCTTTTTGCTGTGGCTTCTACTTTGTAAAGTTCTCATTATGAGAAGTTGGACGGTGTGGAGCGCTGTATCGACGATGAACTCCTATTTGAAATACCCGATTCTTGGGAGTGGGTACGGCTCGGTACTGTTTTGGAAATAGCACGAGGAGGTTCCCCACGTCCGATCCAGCAATATCTTACGACCGAGCCGGACGGAATAAACTGGATCAAAATCGGTGATACGGACAAAGGCGGGAAGTACATTTACAAAACAAAGGAGAAAATCCGCCCGGAAGGGGTTGCAAAAAGTCGCATGGTTCATAGCGGTGACTTTTTGCTCACAAACTCAATGAGTTTCGGACGCCCCTATATTCTCAAATCTGACGGTTGTATCCACGACGGTTGGCTCGTTTTGTCGAATAGATTTGAATGCTACTCTGTGGATTTCCTATATTACATTCTTTCTTCGCCGTTTGCGTACTACCAGTTCTGTGATAGCGTCAGTGGTGCTGTGGTAAAAAATTTGAACAGCGATAAAGTTGCAAATGCACTCTTTCCACTCCCTCCACTTAGCGAACAGAAACGGATTGTTCAGCGGATTGAAGAGCTGCTCCCGCTGGTCAAAGGGTTGTAAAAGGAACACGGTATAATATCATAGTGAAAGGAGGTCTTTCACTATGATAGAAGAATTCGAAAGACACTTGAGGGGCACAAACCTCTCGGAAAACACGATATCCTCGTACCTTTTTGCCATTCGGCAATACAGCTCGCAGTACGACGGTATCACGAAAAAGAACCTGCGGGCGTATAAGGTGTGGTTGATAGAGAACTACAAGTCTAAGACCGTCAATCTGCGTCTGAGGGCAATCAACTGCTACTTGGAGAGCATTGGCAAAGAAAGCTGGAAAATACCGTTTGTGCGAGTGCAGCAGAAAGCCTTTCTGGAAAATGTCATCAGCGAGGCCGATTATGAGTATTTCAAAACCTGCCTCAAACGGGATGACGAGCTGTTCTGGTATTTTGTCATACGCTTTCTGGCCGCAACCGGCGCACGGGTCAGTGAGCTCATACAGATCAAGGTGGAACACATCAAGCTGGGGCATTTGGATTTGTGCTCGAAGGGCGGTAAGCTCCGACGAATATACATACCAAAAGCTCTGCAAAATGAAGCCCTTTCTTGGCTGAACGATAAGCACCAAGAAAGCGGCTTCATTTTTTTGAACAAATACGGGGACAGAATCACTACCAGAGGTATCTCCGGGCAGTTAAAAAAGCTGGCAGTCCGGTATGGCATTGACCCTGTGGTAGTATACCCACACTCCTTCCGTCACCGCTTTGCAAAGAGCTTCTTGGAGCGCTGCAACGACATCGCTTTCCTTGCTGACCTTATGGGACATGAAAGTATAGAAACCACCCGCATCTATCTCCGCAAAACCTCGACCGAACAACGAGCTATCGTTGATGAAGTCATAGACTGGTAAAGAAAGAGCATACCCCGTGCGTATAACCACGAGGTATGCTCTTTTTAGGATTGCTGGATAATTGCTGCAATTCCTTCAAAAGCAGATACAATACGACGCTGCTCGTTAGTTGGCGGTAGCGGCACTAAAATGGAATTGAGCTTTTCCTGGTTCATTTTTGGCTGAGCGGTACCGGTAACATACGGAGCAAGGTTTGTTGCATTTATGAAGAGCGCTATATAGCGTAAATCAACGCCTGCAACGGCGTCAATGACATGGGCATGATTATTTACCCAGTATTGACCGGAAGCGATAAAAGCGATTGGCTTACTTCGCAAGAGGAGATTTGCCCCATCTTCGCCGACGAGGAGCAGAGGTTTATCGAATAAATACCGATCCACCTTATCAATGACCCCAGATGCCCCGTAATAATCGTACTTTATATCAAGTTTTTCGCGCTGGGAAACTGACAGAGGAATGCGTTCTGCATCTCTATTTACGAGAGCTGTTCCAAACCGGACCCAGCACCAGTTTTCGGGTATTTCAAAGGGCGGTTCATCGTCGATACAGCGCTCCACACCGTCCAACTTCTCATAATGAGAATTATCCCGTCTGAAAATGATAGATTCGTGCTTGTCCTTTTTGATTTTGCCTTCCTTGATGAGCCGCTGCTTCTCCGCCCGGATACGCTCCAGCAGAGCCTCTGCAGGCTCGTCGGATGGGTCTTGCGGTACCAGCTTGCCCTGGACTGCCTCTTGTAAAATCGACTTCTTGAGGGACTCAGGGAAGGCTTCCTGCATTGCTGTGGTTTCATCGTATACTACGCCATAGTTCTTCACTACTGGTAGGACTTCCGACAGTTTCGCCAAAATACGGCGTTGCTCATCAAGGGGAGGAATTGGTGTTAGATACGCTTTGATGGTCGCTGTGGCAAGTTCCTTCTGCTTCGTAGTACCGTCTGCCTGATCTTCTATAACGCTTTGTACGCTTGGATTGGCAAAGTAGTAGTACAAGTATTCCGGGAGAACAAACTGTTTCAGAGGGCGTATAACGGTGACATGGCTATCAGCAACAGCCAGCTTATACGGATTAGCTGCGGTTTTGTAAATAGCCATTCGTCCAAGTGTGCCAAGGCCAGTAGAGTTCCACATTAGGTCGTTGTCCTGCAAAAGACGCTCAGGCCCATAGGAGGACAGAGAATTCGGCTCAATAAACTGTGCCTTTTCAATCGAAAAACCGCTCCATTGATTGCACTTTTGGGCGACAACGGGGTACTTTTTGATTGGAGAATACTTCGGTGACTTTCCACGCTGGATGTACTCACAGACATCAATGAGCCGCACCCACTCCCACGAATCGGGGATTTCAAACGGTACCTCATCCGCCAGCGACCGCACTTCATCGCCGATTTTCTCATAAGGAGTATTATCGGCACCTTTGAGATACCAACGCCGCCTGTGGCGGCGTTGACGCAAGCATCGCATTTTGATGTCAAAATACTGCTTGCTGGGGTAAACCCCAGTCCCCCATGCCGCCCGCGGGCGGGAACTTCTCGGCAGCATTGCCGGAAAGTGAGTGTAAAAATCGGGTTCGGCAATATGGCCGAACCCGATCACAGCGGACTGCCCTAAAGCGCTTCAGACAACATTGTCAAAAGCGGTAGACGCTGAAAACCGGGTTCGGTGAATTCACCGAACCCGGTCAGACTTTTTGACAAGGTTGTCTGAAAGTAAGGGTTGGCAATCTTGCCAACCCTTACTTTACCAGATCATCTCCCGCACCGCTCGAATCAGCGTCACCACCCATGACAGCGCCGCAAGACCCACCAGCACAAGGAAAATGCCGTCCGCCAGAGCGGTATGGGCCAGATACCACGGGCGGAATACCGTGATTACCAGTGCACCGTACAGCAGCGGCGCAGACAACCGTAGCACCTGTGCCAGACGGACGATCCCGCCCAGCAGCGCCAGCCCCAATGATAAAACAGCATACATCATGTTCCGAGCCTCCTTCTTCGATTTGTGGTATGTTACCATCGGCAGACAGACTTTATAAGGGGCTGTCTGCCGATTTTTTCGCTTTGGGTGTCAATAAGACACCCTTGATTGGACGGCGAGGGTGTCTATTGCACACCCTGGATTTCAATTTTTTTGCAAAATTTTTGGATTTTTTGTTATTCACCATGCTGTTTTTTCGGGAGGGGTAGTGAGGGGGTATCTGAAAAAACAGAAAACCGCTCTCGGCAACATTGCCGGAAGCGGTCTGGAGGTGGTTTATGAACAAACAGACACATCGGACCTGCGTCCGCATGAGTGCCAAAGAATACAGCCGGCTCATGGAACGAAGCAGGGCGGCAGGGCTGTCTGCCAATGCATGGCTTATGGAGCAGCTCGCCGGCAATCGTCCCATCATCAGTCGGAACGGCGTCATGTCGGACTTTCTCTGCCTGCTCAATCAGAAGGGGCGGGAGATCAACACCGTGGCTCGTGCCTTCAACAGCGGATATGGCACGGCAGAGGGGCTCCAGCAAGCACTCGACTGTCTGAAGGACATTGCCCAGGCAGCATACGAGGTCAGGAAGGGGGGATTCACCCATGCGCCGTAAGCGCAAAAAGCCGCTTCCCAGAGGGAAACTGCGGGACAACAGCAAAAGCATCTCTGTCCGGATGACAGAGGAACAATTTCAAAGGCTGGAACGCTATCGGGAACTGACCCGCCTGCCGGTCACCACCTATTTCCGCAAGCTCATTGCAGAGAGCGAGATCGTGGAAAGACCTAGCCGGATCAGGTTTCGGCTCCACGAGGAAGTCAACAAGATCGACTCCAATATCCGCCAGATTCTGCGGAATCCCCGCGCAAAGGAACTGGACCGGGAGGCGGCGGACAGAATCCGTTTCCTGCTGGAACACATTCTCGAACAGGCCTACCACATAAACGCCCATCATGATCTGAGCCACAAGGACGGGCAGTAAACACCCGCCCGTTCGCCCCGTGCCGCCCTGTGCGGCGTTCTTCCGCACCGGGCAGCGTCCCTGCCCATCCCCTCCGGCAGAAGCCCCCACAGGCGGCGTGTGGGCGAACTCAGTAAACAATAGAAAAAGGAGAGCCTATGGAGCAAAAAGCCAATATCACCATCGACGATCATCATATCACCGTGGAGCGGATGCAGACAGCCTGCGGGCGGGAGATTCAAGTCATCTCCGTGTTTCCCCGGCATGGCAGTGAAACCGTGGAGGACAAGCTGAAAGCCCTGGCAGAACTGGACTTTCAGCAGGGAAAGCTGTGTGCGTAAAGTGCTGGACAATTCAGACCGTTCGGGGTATTGTGGTGTCGCAATGCTCTGAACGGTTTGACAAAGAAAAGGAGGGCTGTATGAATCAGTCAAACCAAATCAAGAAAACCGCTCTTTACTGCCGTCTCAGCCAGGATGATGGGATAGAGGGCGATTCGAACTCAATCCAGAATCAAAAAACCATTTTACAGAAGTTCGCGGAAGATCACCATTTCCCCAGCCCCTGCTTCTATGTGGATGACGGTTTTTCGGGAGGAAACTTCCAAAGACCGGCGTTCCAGCAGATGATCTCAGACATGGAAAACGGCGAGATCGGGATCATTGTGACCAAGGATCTCAGTCGCCTCGGCAGAAATCAGCTTCACACTGGCCTGTACATCGAGGAACGCTTCCCTATGTTCGGCGTCCGCTACATCGCCATCAATGACAATGTGGACACCGACAGCAGCGAGAGCAATGACCTCATGCCGTTCAAAAATTTGTTTAACGAGTGGTTTATTCGGGACACCAGCAGGAAGATCCGTGCGGTGCTCAAGGCCAAAGCGGAACGGGGGGAACGGCTGGGAACCAGAACGCCTTACGGCTACCGAAAGGACCCGGACACGAAGAAGTTGATAGTGGATGATGAGGCGGCAACCATCGTCCGCAGGATCTTTGCCATGTGCGCCGGCGGCAGCGGCCCCAGCCAAATTGCCCGCATTCTCAAGAAAGAGCAGATCCTGACGCCTACCATGTACGCCTACACCAAGTACGGCATGACTCATACGGGATTGGATACCCAGCGCCCATATCACTGGTCTGGGGATACAGTAGCGGATATGTTGGAAAACGAGATCTATCTGGGCAATACCGTCAACATGAAGCACAGCAGCAGATCCTACAAGGACAAGCGAAGGGTCGAACATCCAAGAGAGGAATGCCTGGTCTTTGAGAACACCCATCCCGCCCTCATTACGCGGGAGGTCTGGGACATGGTACAGAGAGTGCGGAAGAACAAGCGCCGTCTGACAAAGATGGAAGAACAGAACAAGTACTCCGGCCTTGTGTTCTGTGCCGACTGCGGCTCCAACATGGTGCTGCACCGGGCGCATACCATGTCCGCCAGCTACAATCACTTTATCCACGCCCATTCCATGCGTCTTCTCCATGATTTGCTCGACGATCCCACCACTGCGGTAGTTGATGATCTGCTACATCCGGGAGTGTTTTCTGGACGAGATCGTACTGGAGGACCTGCGCCGGGTGACGAGCGCGGCGCGGGAACATCCGGAAAAGTTCGCCGCCTACATTGGCAGCAAGCAGTCCGCCGAGCTTCAGCGGGAGATCCGCAGGCAGGAGAAAGAACTGGCCGCCATGCGGAAGCGGAAAATGGAATTGGACACCATCTTTAAGAAGCTGTATGAGGATAGCGTGCTGGGCCGTATCACCACGGAGCAGTTCCAAATGCTCTCCGGCAGCTACACGGAAGAACAGAGCCGCATCACAGCCGGTATTCCACAGAAAGAGAGTGAGATCCAGTGCCTGCGGGAAACGGTGAGCGGGACGGACAGCTTCCTTGATAAGGCGAAGCGGTACACGGATATCACGGAACTGACGCCGGAGCTGCTGCGGCTGTTCATTGAGAAGATCGTGGTTCACGAGAAAGAGGTAAAGTGGTCTAAACACGCTCCCCAGACCGTGGAGATCTACTACAACGGCATTGGCTATGTCGGCAGCGGTCAGCAGGATGTGGAAGAAGCACTGGAAGCACCGGAATCCCTACAAACCCAGGACACAGAGAAGCCCCGGCAGGCATCGTAAACACGATGACCTGCCGGGGTATCCCAGGAATCACTTGTTACCCCTGTGAGGGGGGAACAAATGGAAGTCCTCTTTTTTGACTCAGTTGAGCTTGAGGTGCTTCTGCATCACGCCGAGGAGGGGGATGCCGAGGACATAGCAGGCGACAGCTTCGCCGAGGCCGACGGTGAGGGCGTTATAGAAGAACGCGGGCGGGAAGCCGTTGCCGACGCCCGCTTCCTCCCACGCGATGAGCGCGCCGATGAGGATGGCGTTGCAGAGCACGGGCGGCAGCGCCGCCGTCCACTTATTGCGGCAGCGGGCGGTGAGAAGCGCTGCGAGCAGCGTGGCCGCCGAGCCGACGATCATGTCGAGCGGGCCATAGGGGCTTAAAATGTTGGAGAGCACGCAGCCGATAAAGAGGCCCCAGCTCGCCTCGGGCATCAAAAACGGCAGCACCGTCATCGCTTCGGAAAAGCGGAGCTGAATGGGGCCGTAGGCAAGGTTCAGGGCATTGGAGAGCAGCGTCAGCGCGACGTAAACTGCCGCGATGAGCGCGCAGCGGGTGAGCTTTTTGGTATCAAAGTGCATGGGCGGGATTCCTTTCTGCTATGAGCGGGTAACGATTGAAAAACGGAACATTATTTGAAAACGCGGCGCGGGCGGCTGAATAGCCGCCCGCGTTTATTGCTTACGCGAGGTCGGGGAAAGAGCGCATCACTTCTGCGCAGCGGGGGCAGAGGCCCTCGGCGTTCGCGGCGGTAGAGTGCTTCCAGCAGCGCGGGCACTTCGTGCCGGCAGCTTCCTCGGCAGAGGCCTTCACGCCCTCGCCGACCGTCACCTCGACCTGAGAGACGATCAGCAGGTCTGCAAGCTCCTTGCCGTCCATGTTTGCAAGGAACGCGTCCTCGGCAGGAACGGTCAGATGCACGTCGGCCTCAAGGCTCTTGCCGATCTTCTTCTCGGCGCGGGCGGCTTCGAGCACGCCGTTGACGACGGTGCGCACCTCGGCGAGCTTCTCCCAGTTGGCCATCTCCTCAGCGGTGAGGGCGTAGGCCGTGAAGGGCTTGTTCATCTCGTTGAGCACCACGTTGCGCGCGTCGTCCTCGCCGGTGTGCGGCATGGCGAGCCAGATCTCATCGCAGGTGAAAGCGAGGATCGGCGCAAAGAGCTTGGAAAGCGTGTGGAGCGTGAGGTACAGCGCGGTCTGCGCGCTGCGGCGGGACAGGCTGTCCGCACCGTCGCAGTAGAGGCGATCCTTCACGATATCGAGATAGAAGCTTGAGAGCGTGGTGACGCAGAAATCGTTCACCGCGTGGGTGATGATGTGGAACTCATAGTCGCAGTAGGACTGCTCGGCCTTTTCAATGAGCTCGTTGAGCTTCGTGATAAGCCAGCGGTCGAGCTTGGGCATCTCCTCGGGCTTGGTCAGCTTTTCGGGGTCAAAGTCGACAAGGTTGTCGAGCATGAACTTGCAGGTGTTGCGGAACTTGAGGTAGTTCTGGCTGAGCTGCTTGAAGATCTCCTTCGAGCAGCGAACGTCGGCGTGATAGTCGGCGGAAGCAGCCCACAGACGCAGGATGTCCGCGCCGTTCTCGTTGAAGATATCCGCCGGATCGACGCCGTTGCCAAGGCTCTTGTGCATGGCCTTACCCTCACCGTCAACCGTCCAGCCGTGGGTGACGCACTCCTTAAAGGGCGCGCCCTGACCGAAGGCGCCGACAGCGGTCAGCAGCGAAGACTGGAACCAGCCGCGGTACTGGTCGAGACCCTCGAGGTACATCGTGGCAGGCCAGAAGCCCTGATCCTTCTTCATGGACGCGAAGTGCGTGGAGCCGGAGTCGAACCAGCCGTCAAGCGTGTCCTCCTCTTTGGTAAAGCCTGAGTTCTTGCCGCAGTGCGGGCAGGTGAAGCCCTTGGGCAGGATGTCGGCGGCATCCATATCGAACCAGGCGTTG
>OGHH01001889.1_pt1 | contig 13355 bp, 8 predicted proteins | sample 1571471 | NCBI WGS metagenome assembly OGHH01 (sample SAMEA2581936, study PRJEB24529) | metagenome | biome: Human gut stool | place: China | collected 2011
AGAAGTATTTCACGGTGGAACTGGATATGGGATTCAAGGCAGGCAGTGCGAGAATCGATGAGGAGCATACAGCGGATATGCTGGCTTCTTCCTGCAGCGGCAAGACCGCAGCCGTAACCGATGTGAAGAAAGAGGTCAAGAGCATATCTGCTCCAAAGCTTTTCGACCTGACCTCTCTGCAGCGTGAAGCAAACAAAAAGTTCGGCTACACGGCACAGCAAACCCTCGACTATATGCAGTCCCTCTATGAGAAGAAACTGGTCACCTATCCCCGTACCGATTCTCAGTACCTGTCTGACGATATGGAACAGACCGCCTATGCACTCATTCCTGCAATCAGCGAACACTTTGGGTTTGGAACGGTTGCCGAACCGAATCTCAAGGCGGTCATCAACAATCGCAAGGTCACAGGACATCATGCGATCATTCCGACTGAAAGCGGTGTGAAGTGTGATGTATCGGCACTGGCTGTGGGAGAACAGAATATTCTGAAACTGGTTGCTTTAAGGCTTTTGTGTGCTTCGGCATCTGCATATCGATATCACGCTGTAAAAGTAACACTCGAATGTGAAAACACAGCATTTACTGCAACTGGCAGAACAGTTCTGGAATCCGGCTGGAAGGCATTGGACGGTAAGATCGGAGAATCGAAAAAAAGCGATGAAAAAAGTCTGCCTGATCTGGAAAATGGTATGACCTTTATAGCAAAGGCATCAAAATCAGAACACTTTACATCTCCACCAAAAGCATTTACCGAAGATACGCTTCTCTCTGCCATGGAACACGTAGGTGCAGAGGAATTTGATGAGAATGCAGAAAAAAAGGGTCTTGGCCCACCTGCCACCAGAGCCAACACCATCGAAAATCTGGTCAGGCACGGATACATTCAGCGTGACGGCAAGAAGATCACTGATATGGATCTGCCCTTCATCCAGCGGGTGGCCCTCAAGGAAGTGCTCAAGAAGATCGAGGGCACCGACCTTGAAAAGTTCCTCAAGGAGTACAACGCCATTTAAGGCGTTTTCTCAAACGTCTCCTCCGATCCAGTTTGGACCTCCCCCTGAATGCGGCCGGGCTCTGCACCCTGAGACAGGATGCAGGACCCGGCCCTTTTTCGTATGATTTTACGGAGAATTTCCAAAATAGTACGACTTTCGTGAAAAGGATTTGCGCGGATTTTACAGTTTTCTCTTGCCCGAAGCGGCATTCTGTGATATGCTTAATCCAGGAATGCAGACCTCGCTGCGGCTGCGCTGCACACCACGGCTCCCCGTTGGGGAGCTTTTGTGCGGGCGGCGGCAGAGAGGCCGCAAAAAAGAGAGTACCGTAAATTGAAGGAGGTCATTTCCTGTGAAACAGTTCATTTCCCGCCGCAGCTTCCTCAAGGCTGCCGGAGCTGCCACTGCACTGACCGCAGTCTCCCTCGGCGCACCCGCCGCATCGGCCGAAGAGACCAATTGCTTCCTGGGTGAAAAGTCGGCTGTTACCATCCTCTACACCAACGACGTGCACACCTACATCGACAAAAAATCCCCCGAACTGACCTATGCCGGCATCGCTGCACTGAAGCAGAGCTATGTGGACGCTGGCCAGAACGTTCTGCTGGTGGACGCCGGCGACCACATCCAGGGCACAGCCTATGGCTCCATGGATGACGGCGAGACCATCATCAAGCTGATGAGCGAGGCCGGTTACGACCTGGCCACCCCCGGCAACCATGAGTTCGACTACGGCATGGCCCGCGCAAAGGCAGCCATGAAGGAAGCCACTTTCCCCTATGTTTCCTGCAACTGGGTGGACCTGCGCACCGGCCTGAAGGTGCTGCCCAGCATCAAGATCTTCACCATCGGCGGCGCGCGCATTGCATTTGTGGGCGTTACCACCCCGGAGACCTTTACCAAGTCCACTCCGGCTTACTTCATGAACGCCAGCCAGACTAAATACATCTATGACATCCTCGGCGGCGATGATGGCCAGAAGCTGTACAAGGCCGTCCAGAAGGCCATCGACAAGGCAAAGCTGCTGGGTGCAACAACTATCATTGGTCTGGGCCATCTGGGCGTAGACCCCTCGTCCGCCCCCTGGACCAGCGAAGAGGTCATCGCGCACACCACCGGTTTCGACGCCTTCATCGACGGCCATTCGCACACCGTGATGGAGAATAAGCAGGTTGCCGATGCTTCCGGCAAGGCCGTTACCCTGACCCAGACCGGCTCCTACTTTAAGAATGTCGGCAAGATGACCATCGGTGCCGATGGCTCCATCACCACCGAGCTGCTGCCCAGCTACGACGGCGCAGACGCCGCTGTGGCCGCTGCTACCAGCGAGTGGGTGAGCGCAGTGGACGACATGCTGGGCGAGGAGATCGCCGTGGGCGATTCCAAGTTCTACATCACCGACCCCGCCACCGGCAAGCGCCGCATCCGCTCCGGCGAGACCAACCTGGGCGACTTCGTGGCCGACGGCATCTATGCCTACTTCAATGAGATCGAAGACCTCCACTGCGACATCGCCATCATGAACGGCGGCGGAATCCGTGCAAATGTGGACGCAGGCCCCTGGAGCTTCAAGACCTGCAAGACCGTCAGCCCCTTCGGCAATGTGGCCTGCCTGATGTCCGTCACCGGCCAGCAGATCCTGGACGCCCTCGAATTTGGTGCCCGCTTCGCCGGTGCCGAGGGCAAGGAGAACGGCGGTTTCCTGCAGGTCGCCGGTGCCAAGTATGAGATCCACGCCATGGTCCCCAACACCGTCCAGACCGACGACAAGAATGTCTGGGTCGGCAGTGCTACGACCCCGCGTGTTTCGAATGTGGAGATCTACGACAAGACCACCGGCACATACAAGCCTCTGGACCCGAACGCCACCTATGCGCTGGCCGGTATGAACTACACCCTGCGCAACCTGGGCGACGGCTTCGCCATGTTCGACGGCGCAGAGCTCATCAAGGACTATGTCTCGGAGGATTACCTCGTCATGTCCAGCTACGCAGCCATGTTCGGCGGCGTGGATGCGAACGGTCTGCCGCACCTTTCCAGTGCCAACAGCCCGCTGGCCGATTACCCCGGCTATCTGCTCAACTACGAAGATCCCTACGGCGCAGGCCGCATCCAGATGATCTGGTAATGCCCTGAACCAAGAGAGACCGCTGTGCTCCTTCCGTGATCGACGGGGCCAGCGGTCTCTTTTTGTGCCCGGCGGAGCGGACCGAGCGCGGGAATGCGCTGCGCCGGTTCGGGGAATTGCATAGATTCCGGGAGCGTTCCTTGTGAGCCATGCTGAAATTCAGAACAGCACAGGTTGTTCGCTTGCGAACGATCGGGCCGTGGGGTATAATGAGAGATAGCAAGTGATATATCAGCTGCGCATTCCCGCGCACGAAAAAGGAGAAACAAGATGGAGATTCGATACACCAGCGCTGCCCAGTGGGCCGACGCCCGCGACGGTGTCATTCCGGCACCCTATGCTCTGGAAGTGGGGGAGAGCATCACCGATCGTTACCTGGAGCCGGTGGTCTTCCACAACGAAAACGGCCCCGACATCGGCGTGACCACCTGCGGCGTCATCGTCAGGGACGGCCTGTACTTCAAGGATATGGACAACAGCGGCGAGCTGGCCCCTTATAAGGACTGGCGGCTCAGCCCTGAAGAGCGCGCAAAGGATATGGTGGCCCATCTGCGCCTGGACCAGCAGGCTGGCCTTGTGCTGAACGCCCTGTTCAATACCCCGGTGGCCCCCACCCGTGCTGCGGCCACCGGGGCCGACGGCAAGCTGGAAATGTCCAAGATCTTCAAGCGCCACGACCCGGACGAGAAGCCCCGTCCCAGCCCCTTGCCCGGCATGGCCATGATCTTTGACGACACCGATGTGACGGACCGCCACATCACGGCGGGCGTTTACCGCGGCGATATGCGCTGCGAGGCCGGTATGGTGGCACTGTACCACAATGCGGGCACCCAGATGCTGGAATACGAAGCCTGCAAGGGCGGCGTGGCGATTCCGTACTCTCTGCACACCAACCCCATCAACATCGGCTACCCGGACTCTCTGGGCATCGGTGCAGCGGTGCTGGGAGACGGCAACGCAGATTTCGTCTATGAAATGGCCGACACTGACCGGAAGATGATGAAGGCCGAGGGCCTGCACATCATGTACGGCCCGCAGGTGGACGTGGCCACCGACCCCCGCTGGCCCCGCACCAACGGCACCTACGGCGAGCGCACCGATGTGACCAGCGACATCACCGAAGCCCTCATCAAGGGCTACCAGAACGGCGACGACGGCCTGAACGAGGGTTCGGTCGTCCTGACGGTCAAGCACTTCCCCGGCGATGCCCCCTCCGAGAACGGCTTCGAGCCGCATGTGCCCATCGGTCAGTGGCGCATCTACCGCACCCCCGGCTCGATGGAGAAGTACCATCTGCCCCCGTTCCAGCGTGCATTCGACCACAAGGCATCTTCCATCATGCCCGACTACTCCCGCATCGCCGCCGATGGCCGCGCCGTGTCCCAGACCTACCGGGGAGAGGTGACCAGCACCGAGGCGGTGCCCAGCGCATACAGCAAGGAGCTGCTCACCGACCTGGCCCGCAACAAGATGGGCTTTGACGGCTACATCAACTCCGACTCCGGCATCACCAGCGTGCAGATCTACGGCGTGGAGGACCTGACGGTGCCCCAGCGCTACGCCAAGGCCATTTCCGCCGGTACCGATGTCATCGGCGGCAACACCGACCCGGAGAACATCATCAAGGCGGTGGAGGACGGTCTGCTGCCCAAGGCCGACCTCGACCGCGCCAGCTACAACCGTCTGCTGAGCCTGTTCCGCACCAAGCGTGTGGACAACCCCTATCTGGACCCCGACCAGGCCGACCAGGCCCGGCAGGACAACTTCGATGGTGCCAGGAAGAAGGCCTACGAAGCCAACCAGAAGGCCGTCGTTCTGGTCAAGAACCACGGCGGTGTTCTGCCGCTGGCCAAAGAGAAGAAGGTCTGCATCGTTACCTTCAAGGGCGTGGACTCCGGCTTTGCCCAAATGGCACAGGCCATGGGTGCCGGTCTGGGCTCTGCCGATGCCGACGAGGCGCTGCGAAAGACACTGGCGGAAGCCTTCGAGAAGAAGGGCTACACCGTCGTCGCCACCCCGGAGGAGGCCGATGTGCTGTACCTCCACGTGTGGCCCATCAGCAACGGCGTGGTGTTCTACCAGTTCGCCATGCCCGTCATCGAGATGGGTGAGATCGTCACCGACGAGCGCGAGACCAACAAGAGCCAGAAGAAGACCGGCAAGCAGGTCACGGTGACCACCCTGAAGGACGTCGAGAAGATCCGGGAGCTGGCCGATGCCATCCATGCGCGCGGCGGCAAGGTCGTGGGCACCTGCGTGGTGAACAACCCCTGGCTGCTGGACAAGCTGGAACCCTACTGCGACGCGCTGACCATCCAGTACACCGTCAGCACGGTGGCGCTGAACAACGCCCTGAACGCACAGGTGGACGTCATCAGCGGCGACTTTGCCCCCACCGGCAAGCTGAGCCTGACCATGGTGTCCGACCCCGCCGTCATCGCCATCACCGAGCAGGAGATCGACGGTGTGGTGCGTGAGATCTGCGCTTCGCCCAACGATGTGCCCGGCTACGATAAGGACCCGTACATCGACCCGGCCATCCTCGCCGGGGTGCGCGGCGGCAGCTACGCTTACTGCGACGCCGACGGCAACTATTACCGCAGTGGGTTCGGTCTGAACTACTGACCCTCTCCGTCCTTGCTTCGCAATGCCACCTCTCCCAAAGGGTGAGGCAATGGCATGTCGGGTAGCTCCTGCTGGACGCTCAAAGTTTTTTCGCTCACAAGTAGAATGGAGTTCCGTGCCGCTTGTCAAAGCCCGCCGGGGGTGCTACAATGGAACCAACGACCATGCTGAAAGGGGATAGAACTATGGAATTTCGGGACAAGCCCATGCAGAACCTCGTTCGCATCAAGGAGAAGGAGATCTGCAAGAATGTGCAGGCGCTTTTGCTGGACGGCGAGACCATCGTGGGCGCGTACAAGACCGTGCGCGACCAGGCGGTCTTTACCTCGCACCGCATCTTTCTGGTGGATATGCAGGGGGTCACCGGCACCCGGCAGGAGATCTTTGTCCTGCCGTACCGCAAGGTGCTGCACTTTGGCATCCAGACCGCAGGCTTCGGCGACCCGCTCCAGACCTCTGAGCTGACGGTCTGCTTCGCGGATGAGCACGAGGCAAAGTTCGGGTTCATCGGGCAGGACGAGCTGCTGAATGTGGCCCGCGCCATCAGCCGCTGCATCCTGTAACACCGCACAAAAACGCAGAGCGCCCGCTCCGGCTTCTGACCCCGGAGCGGGCGCTCTGCGTTTGCTGTAATATGCGAATAACGGAGAATGGCGAACGATCAGCCGGCCACACGGTCCATCCGGCCTGCCTCCAGCATGTAGCGCAGGAAGCCGGTCACGTCGGCGGGGTCGGTCACGGTGATGTCAAAGCCCTTTCTGGGGGCGTCCATCATCCGGAGGATGGAGGATGCGGTGGCATCCTCTTTCAGGTCACAGGTCTTGCCGTTGTCCAGATGCAGCAGCACACTGCCGTGGCTGGCGGAAACCTGACGCATGAAACGGTCTTTATCAAAATATTCGATACGAAGCATAAAAATACCTCCTGTCAGAAAATTGTTTATTTGCACGCCGTCTTCCGGGTGAGCTGCTCGTGCATGACGATCATCAGGATCAGCAGCGCCAGCAGATACACGGGAAAGAGGGCAGGGGCAACGTTGTTTGCCAGCAGGCCGAACAGCGGCGGCATGACCAGATTGCCGACATAGGCGCTTGCCATCTGGATGCCGATCACAGCCTGCGACCGGTCCGCGCCGAAGTGGTCCGGCGTGGAGTGGATGATGCTGGGGTAGATGGGCGCACAGCCCAGCCCCACGAGGACGAGGCCGGCCAGTGAGAGCGCCTGCGGCCCCGGCAGAAGCAGGGCGGCCACACCCACGGCCAGAACGGTCTGCCCCAGACGGATCATCTGGGTGTCGTTGAACCGGAGGGTGACGAAGCCGCAGAAGCCGCGCCCTACCGTGATGCCCAGATAGAACAGGCCCGCAAAGGCAGCGGCTGTGTCGGCCGGGACGCCCTTGCTCAGCGTGAGGTAGCTGCTGGCCCAGAGGCCCGCCGTCGTTTCGAGGCCGCAGTAGCAGAAGAAGCAGAGCATCACTTCCCGCGCACCGGGGATGGCCAGGATCTGGGGCAGCGTCAGCGGCCTGGCCGGGGTGCCGTCCGCAGTCTCGGCGGCCGGGCGACCTTTCCAGAGCGGCAGGCTCAGCACCAGAACGGCTGTGATGCCGACCTGGATGAGGGCTACGATGCGGTAGCCGCCGTTCCAGCCCTGCCCACCGGTCAGGGCCAGGCTCATCAGCACCGGGCTGATGATGGTGCCCACGCCCCACATGCAGTGCAGCCAGCTCATGTGGCGGCTCTCGTAGTGGAGGGCGACGTAGTTGTTCAGGGCGGCGTCCACGCTTCCGGCACCCAGCCCGTAGGGGATGGCCCAGAGGCAGAGCATCCAGAACGCGCTCGCCGCCGAGAAGCCGAACAGCGCCGCCGCCGTCATCGCCACACTGAGGGCCGTGACCTTGCCGGTGCCCAGCGCACGGGTCAGCCGGTCGCTGCACAGGCTGGAAACGATGGTCCCACAGGAGATGATCATCGAGACGATGCCTGCGTAGGACACCGGCACCCCGAAAGCGGGGTAGAGGTTCGGCCAGGCGGAGCCGAGAAGCGAATCCGGCAGGCCGAGGCTGATGAACGCCAGGTAGATGACCGGCAGAAGAAGCTGTGTCATGGGTTGCGTTCCTCCCGTTTCGGTGTTATACTGGACTTGCGGCCTCTGATGAAATAATACCACGAAACCAGCGGCTGTGGTAGGAGAAAATCTGAAATTTTGTACAACAAAACCGGCATTGATAAAAAATGTTCAAAGATTTGCGGAAAGGAACTGGTCAATATGGCATATCAAACGAGCTGTGCAACAATCGTCCATGAGGGCGGCATCCACTGCGAAGCGGACATCGTGGCCGACGCCGAAGGGCGCGAGCTGGTGCAGCACGGCAGTGCGCTGTTTCCCATCGCCTGCTACGCCGAAGACCTGGCCAGCTACTCGGTGGCATGGCACTGGCATGAGGAATTTGAATACATCCTCACCATACAGGGCCCCCTCCATGTGGATGTGAACAAGACCCGCCTGACGCTGCAGACCGGGCAGGGCGTCTTCCTCAATTCGGGGGCGCTGCACTCGGTGGAGCAGGCGGAGGGCACGGCCCTGCTCCACTCCGGCGTCTTCCAGCCCCGTCTGGTGGGCGGCATGGACACCATCTTCTGGCAAAAGCTCATCCGGCCCCTGCTGCAGCCCGGTGCCCCGGCGTTTTTTCTGCTGGACGAGGCGGTGCCCTGGCAGAAACAGGTACTCATCTTCCTGCGGGACGCCTGGAAAGAGGTGGCGGACGAGCCGTTCGACTACGAGAACCGGGTGCGGTATCATCTCTCGGCGGCGCTGCGGCTGCTGAGCACCCAGTGCGTGGGCGGCAAGACCAAAGTCTCGGAGCAGGAGCAGATCGCCTCGGAGCGGATGAAGCGGATGCTCCGCTACGTGGAGGAGCACTACGCCGAGGAGCTGACGGTGGAGAAGATCGCGGCCTGCGTGGCCCTGAGCGAGAGCGCCTGCCTGCGCAGCTTCCGGCAGCTGCTGGGCATCACGCCCATCCAGTACGTCAAGCAGTTCCGGGTGGAAAAGGCCGCCGAGCTGCTGCGCTCCACCCGGCTGAAGACCGGCGAGATCGGTCTGGAATGCGGGTTCTCGGACGGCAGCTACTTTATTAAAACGTTCCGGGAGATCAAGCACTGCACCCCTCGCGAATACCGCACAAAATTCTGTTGAGATCAGGAAAAGAAAAAACCGGAAGACAAAGTGTGCATAACCAAACAGCCGGGAGGCGTTCCGAAACGGAAGCCTCCCGGCTGTTATGGTTCAGAGGATCTTATTGCAAAAGGCTGCTGGAATCGGTGCCGCCGACCGTCAGGCGGGCCTGGATCCCGTTGTGCGTCCAGAGGATGTCGGCTTTATCGACCCCAAGATTCAGAAGTGCGTCGATGGAGACCGAAGTCGGACGGTACAGCAGTGTGCAGAAACGGATGGTTTCTACCCCCTGCGCTTTGAGCGTTCGGAGGGTCTCCATGGTGAGATGTGCGGTGGCCACAATGCTGTTGACGCGAATGGTAAGGACCTTGCCTTGGACATTCTGTGTGCAGCTGTGCGTGATCTGCTTTTCCAGCGCATTGGTGACGGAAAGCCCCTCTACCGTAACGAGATACTCTGCATCCGAGGCGGTCAGCTCTTCGGCCGGAGCGGAAGTCGAGACCGCACCCGACGGCTCAGAGGGCTGCTCCGGGTTGGGATTGGGATTCTCCGGATTGGGGTTGGGATTCTCCGGGTTGGGGTTAGGCTTCTCCGGGTTGGGATTGGGCTTCTCCGGGTTAGGGTTAGGCTTCTCCGGGTTGGGGTTAGGCTTCTCCGGGTTGGGATTGGGATTCTCCGGGTTAGGCTTTTCCGGCTCCGGCTTCTCCGGCTCCGGCTTCTCCGGTTCCGTAGGCTTGTCACCCTCTTGGGTGAGATCCTTGCCGTCCGAATCTTTTCGTGTGATAACAGTACCTACTGGCAGACCGGCAAACTTCTGTTCTCCGGTCAGTGCATCGCCAATGGCAATTGCATCGTTATCGGCAAGTTTTCCGCCTGCGGTGGCATCAATGGTCACTTTGCCTTCAATGGTGATAGCGGCAGGGGCTTTTTCTTGTCCACGCAAAACGCTGCCGCTGCCGATGGCCGCGCCGCCGGAAAGTACTTCCTCTTCACCATTCGGATACTGAACTACGACGGATGCGCCGCCCTGTGCGGTGATCTTGGGGGAACCGGCCTCGGTGCCCTGGATGGAAATTTTATTTCCGTTTCCGTCAACGTCCGGTTGGGATTCTGCGCCGCCGCCGATGCCGGCTGCACCAATGCCGCCCGTTGCGCTCTGGATCTCTGCGTTGCCTGTGATGGTCACATCGCCAAGGCCGCCCGCGCCGCCGCCGATACCGGCACCTTCGTCGCCGCCCTGTGCACTCTCGATCGTTGCGTTGCTCTGGATGGTTACAGTGCCATTACCGCCGAAGCCTACGACATTCGCGCCGCCGCCGATGCCGGCTGCACAAATACCGCCCTTGGCATTGTTGATCGTTGCATCGCCTGTGATGGTTACATTGCCATCGCCCTGATAACCGCTGCCGATACCAGCAGCCATATTGCCGCCCGTCGCGTTGATGGTTCCACCGCTGATGGTCACGGTGCCGTTTCCGCCAATGATTTTGCCAGCGGGGTCGGCAGGTTCTGTTTTACCTGTACTGCTGCTGTGAACGGGGATCTTTTCCAATGAACCCATGCCGCCGCCAATGCCGGAGCCATAATAATCTGTGCCCTGTGCGGTGATCTTGCCGCCCGTGATTTCGACCTCGCCATTGCCATAAGCACCGCCGCCGATACCAGCAGCCATATTGCCGCCCGTCGCGTTGATGGTGCCGCCGTTGATGGTCACGTCACCGTCGCCGGTGTAAGTGACGCCATCTTCCCTGCCACCTGCACCGCCAATGCCCGCACCTTGTTTGCCGCCTGTCGCGTTGATGGTTCCGCCGTCGATGGTTACCTGACCATCGCTCTGAGCACCAGCGCCAATACCAGCACCCCTAAAGCCGCCGTTTGCGGTCAGGGAACCATCGCCGTCGGTATCGGTGATCGTTAGTTTTCCACTGGTTTCGGTCTTGTTGTGTTCCAGACCGGCATGGTAAGAATCACCCGTTAAGGTGTTGTCACCCTTCAATTCGATGTTGGTATCGCCGCTGCCGGTCACATTCACAGCGGCCTGGCCTGTTGAGCTGGCGTTGATCTCAACATCTTTCAAAGTGACCTTGGCCGTCTGGCCCTTGTCTGCTTCGATGGTGACCGTGTTCGACGTGCTTGTGCCAGAGCTAGAGCTAGTGATGGTGATGTCGGGGTCCTTACGATCTTGGATGTATCCGTCGCTGTCTCTGACGTATTCCTTTTGGTTCTCATCATTCCAGTTCCACTGGCTGATGAGATTGCCGTCTTTCGTAGCGTGGATATCAATGGAGCCGCTGACGATATCATACGTAGCGGCAAAAGCAGGAAGGGTCATGCCGGTCATCATGGCACAGGCGAGAGCGAGGGCTGCGATCCGTTGTGCCGCAACGCGGGGAGGGGGAGCTGCCTTTTTCTTGCCGAAAAGCACCGGAACATGCCCCAGGACGCGCATGGCGAGTCTGCGATAAGAGACCATTGAGAATACCTCCTATTACATATATTCTATAATATATTGGAACCGGACAGGGCGGTGCGCCACCGTCCCTTCCAACTCGTACCACAACATGGATTGGGGAACCAGAAAACAGAGGTTGCCTGCTAAGCTAAATATAGCACGTGGGGGGGGGGTAAATGCAAGACTTTTCTGCGTGAATGGGTGCATTTCCTGCGTGAAATACGTAAAATTTCCAGAAATTCCCTTTTTGCGATCCTTCACGCAAGCAACGTCGAGCCGGATGCTTTTTGGGTAGAGAGGGCGAGGCGGCAGAAAACGGGCCGGAACAAAACAGCAGCAGCCGGGAGGCATGAAAAAGATCTGCAAAAACGGAAAAAACCGGCCGCAGAATCTTGACGAATGAAGACAAACATGATAGAATAAAAAAGTAGTCAGGGAGCCGCGCGAACGGCGGCTGGACTGCGATGCAAGATCTACTGAATTGAATATTCTCGGCAAAGCAGTCGAAAGGCTGTGACGCAAAGCTATAGGGCCTGTAAAATGGCAGCCAGTTGCTTCTCAAATCGGGCACGATGTGTACCCGCCTTTTGAGCGACCTTCATCTGAACAGCAGGTGTCGATTTGCCGAGTTTGTCTTGACAAATCGACACCTTTTTCATTTCATGGGGGTCACGCAAAAGAGGAATGCCCGATGCAGGAAACCGGCGAGGGCGAGAACCTCGGCTGGGGCAACCAGTGGGTGCAGCTCTTCGTCTGAGCGAGAGCGCTTTCAAAATGACATCTCCGTGCTTCAAATAAATCCGGGGAAGGCCCGACACGAGCAATGCTTGTGCCGGGCTTTTTCTTTGCCCGGATTTATGGTATACTATTTTGCAAGGAACACCACAAACAGGAGGAGTCAGCGTGGAGGATTACCGCACCATCCGGGGCACAGCCATCGGCGAATATGAGGAGAAGAAGAGCCGCTTCATTGCGCAGCTCGCGTTTGCAGACAGTGAGGAAAAGGCCGTGGCCTTTCTGGAGCAGGTGCGTGCGGCAAACCGCACCGCGCGGCACAACGTTTACGCCTACCGCCTGCGGGAGGGCAACCGGGAGCGCTACTCCGACGACGGCGAACCTGCCAAGACCGCCGGGACCCCGGCGCTGGAAGTGCTGCAGCACAGCGGCCTGACCGACCTCATCGTGGTCGTGACCCGGTACTTTGGCGGGGTGCTGCTGGGCACGGGCGGCCTCGTCCGCGCCTACACCACCGCGACCGCCCGCGCACTGGAAAACGCCGAGGTCGTCACGGTGCGCAGCGTGGTGGAGCTGGAAGTGACGGTGGACTACGCACTCTACGAGCGGGCCGCGCTGCTCATCCACGCCGCCGGGGCCAAACTCGCCGACCCGCAGTTCACCGACCGCGTGACCCTGCACTGGCAGATGCCGGAGGGCACCGAGCCGCCGCTGCTGGAACAGCTGCGGGAGCTGACGCGGGGCGGGGCCGAGGTGAGCGTCTCGCAGCCGTTCTATGCGCCGTTCTGATGCCCCTCTTCGTCTCGCATTCGCTCGCCCGCTCCCCCGAAGTGGGAGCCATTGGCAGTCGGCTGCAGGGCCGCTGCGCTCGGTGAGCAGCAGCACCGAGAGATTTTTATAGGATAATTTTGGACAGGACAGGAAGATTCCCCCTTCGACAGAGCAATTCTGCTACAATAGCTGCGGGCGCAGCTGCGCTGGGAAGGGGGCAGGAACCAGCATGAAAGTGAGGGATACCGGATGGATGTACGCCAGCGTACCGAAGAGATCGAGCGGCTGACCTTTGCCCCCTGGGCGACCTTCAGCGATGCAAGCCGGGGCCGGGCCCGACCGGAGCCGCAGGACCCCATCCGCCCGGTGTTCCAGCGCGACCGGGACCGCGTGATCCACTGCAAGGCGTTCCGCCGCCTCAAGCAGAAAACGCAGGTCTTCCTCTCGCCGGAGGGCGACCTCTACCGCACCC
>OGHH01001890.1_pt1 | contig 13353 bp, 9 predicted proteins | sample 1571471 | NCBI WGS metagenome assembly OGHH01 (sample SAMEA2581936, study PRJEB24529) | metagenome | biome: Human gut stool | place: China | collected 2011
GATCGATACAGCCAGAGAAACTTCTCAGGAATTAGGAAAATTGGACGGCTATTCCGAAGCTGAGGCCGAAGAGGTATACCGGAAAGTGGCTTTGGGGGCGTTGAAATATTTTATTCTGAAAGTAGACCCCAAAAAGACCATGATGTTCAACCCGAAAGAATCGATCGATTTTAACGGAAATACCGGTCCTTTTATACAATATACTTATGCGCGTATTCAGTCGGTATTACGTAAGGCCGCAGACGCAGGGGCATCACCTTTGTCGGCGGATACACATATTCAGCTCTCGGAAAAAGAACAGAATCTGATTAAATTGGTGGCTAAATTGCCTGACGTGGTGAAAGAAGCAGGGACAACCTATAGTCCGGCATTATTGGCTAATTACGCTTATGACCTGGCTAAAGAATTCAATCAGTTTTACCATGATTTTTCTATTCTGAAAGAAGAAAATGAAGCTTTGAGAAATTTCCGTTTGTTGCTGGCTAAACAATGTGGTGAGGCGATTAAAAATGCCATGGGAATGTTAGGCATTGAGATGCCGGAAAGAATGTGATCGGGAAATGGGGTATGAATCTGACCAATTATCATAGTCATTGTTCTTTTTGTGACGGAAAAGCTCCTATGGAAGATTTTGTGAAGTCGGCTATCGCTGCCGGCTTTACTTCTTACGGTATATCTTCACATGCTCCGCTTCCTTTCGAGACGTGCTGGACTTTATCGCAAGAGCGGGTGCCCGATTATTTACAGGAAATTGGGCGGTTGAAACAGAGATATGCAGGAGAAATCGAGATCTATGCCGGTTTGGAAATAGACTATCTGAATGAAATTCAGAATCCGGCTAATTCCTATTTTCAGGCTTTACCGTTGGATTACCGGATCGGATCGGTCCATTTGGTGTATACTGACGAAGAGGAAATTATCGATACAGATACCGATCCTGAAAATTTCCGGTATTTATTGGAAAAGCATTTTCGTGGGAATTTGCAGGAGATGGTCACCCGCTATTTTGTTGCAGCCATGCGTATGGTGGAAGCGGGAGGTTTTGATTTTGTCGGACATGCCGATAAGATTTCTTATAATGCCGGGATTTGTCAACCGGATCTATTCCGGCAGGGCTGGTTTACCGATATGTTGAAGGAATACTTTACGCTGATTGCTGAAAGAGGTATCATGATGGAAATCAATACTAAAGCTTTTTTACGTAAAGGGTGTTTTTTTCCGGATATCCGGCATTTTGCCTTTATTCGTGCTTTGGGGATACCGGTACTGGTTAATTCTGATGCCCACCGTCCGGATTTGATCAATGCCGGGCGGGCGGAGGCTTTACAGGCGCTGAAAGAAGCTGGATTCCATACCGTTAGACAATTGCAGGGAGGAAAGTGGATCGATGTGCCGATTGCTTGAGAGATCAGTAGGGATGAACCTGGAAAGTTCCGGAAAAATTCGAATAAAAGAATTGATTTTTAACTGACAAACTTTCTATACAATGGACAGTTGGGTGATCGTACAAACCTTTATAAATCCGCAGGAAGCCTATATGGCTAAGGCTTTTTTAGAATCTGCCGGGATCGAAACCCGGATGCAGGATGAATTGACGGTCCGGACGGGGATCCATGCACAGGCAATCGGTGGAGTAAAGCTGCTCGTCCGGCATGAATGTTGGCAGGAAGCTCTGAAAGTCCTTGAAGAAGGTTTCTCCCTTATTCCGGCCGGCCTGGAAGTGCCGTAGTTGTGGAAAAGCTTGGAAATATAAATAATTTAAACGATGAAAAAATCGATTCATTTTATACCATCGTCGCTCGTTTGTTCGGTAGCTATTGATTTGACCGTGGAGGATGGGGTGATCCGGGAAGTTTGTTTCGAAGGAGGATGCAGCGGAAATCTGCAAGGAATTTCGATGTTGGTAAGGGGAATGAAAGTAGAGGAGGTAATAGAAAGATTGGAAGGTATACAATGTGGAAGTAAACGTACTTCCTGTCCGGATCAATTGGTGAAAGCGCTGAAAGAAATAGAACGGTGTTAAAGGATTTTTTGTTTTTAATGGGAAGTAATTAAAATGAGTATTGATTTAAATCAGGCATTGGAATATGCGGTAGCCTGGGCGAAAGAAGTTGGAAAGATACAGCTTTCCTATTTCAGGGGAAATGATTTGGGTATACAAACCAAATCGAATGTGTACGATGTGGTAACAAGAGCCGATAAAGAAAGTGAAGCTTTTCTGTTGGATAAGATTCAGAAGCACTATCCCGGGCATGCAGTCTTTGGGGAAGAAAGCGGTGCTCATGCCGGTACTGCCGAGTATCGGTGGGTGATCGATCCTTTGGACGGTACGAATAATTATAGCCAGGGATTACCTGTATTTACAGTATCTATCGGGTTGCAATACCGGGAAGAAACCATTCTGGGGGTTGTTTATGCGCCGTATCTCGGCGAGTTGTATACGGCAATCAGGGACAGAGGAGCCCGGTACAATGGAAAAGTGATCCGTGTTGCTGAAAAACAGGATTTGGCTCATTCTGTTTTGGGAACAGGATTTCCTTACGATAAAGATGTAAATCCGGATAATAATGCTGCAAATCTGGCTGCAATCCTGCCTTCCATCCGGGGGATAAGACGAATGGGCTCGGCTGCTTATGATTTATGCTGCGTCGCTGCCGGTTGGTTGGACGGATATTGGGAATTGGCATTACAGCCCTGGGATATGTGTGCCGGAGCCTTGATTGTACAGGAAGCCGGAGGCATCGTCCGCACATTCTCGTCGGTGTGCTCTTCATGGCGGGGGTCGTCCTGGCCTCCGGCTGGAAAGCCCTGCATGTGACCGAAGAGCGTTTCTGCCAGACGATCGAGTTCGTCAAATCGCAGTCCACCAGTTTTGAGCAGTACAACGATACCATCACGGCCAAAGCGCTCCGCCGCACGGCGGTCTCGGTGCACCAGCTGGCCGGTGACGCCGCACTCGACCTCTCCGACCCGCACTGCCTGAAACAGCAGACTGAGACGCTCTGGCTCACCGGCATTTCCGTGCTGCGCCCGGATGGCACACTCCTGTGCGAGTACACAGCGAACGGCATCGGCTATGCCCAGCTGGAAGACCGGCTCAAAAAGGAGACCGCGCTGGACGTCTTCCGCTTCCCGCAGAAGACCTACCTGAAGCGCGTTCTGCTGGCAGACGGGTCTGCCGTGGATGTGGCGGCACACCGGGCCGACCACGAAGAGGTCATCCTGCTGGCCTATCGCTGCACACCGGCCAAATTTGTCGAGGGGACGGCACTGTCGATCCAGAGCATTCTGGACGGCTACCCAGAAGAGACCAGCGGCACCCTGTTCATCGTGCAGAACAATCAGGTCATTGCGTCCAACCGCCCGGAGCTGATCGGGCAGGACACCACCGCAAGCCCGCCGGTGCAGGAGATCCGCAGCGCCGGGCTTGCGGAAAAGCTGACGCCTACCCACGGCTGGAACGGCTCCGGCTGCTATTTCGGCATGTACAGCCACGGCCGGTCGTTCGACCTCTATGCGTACACGGATGAAAAAACCGTGTTCCACGAGTCGCTCACGCTGGTCTTAACGGCACTGGTCTGTTACATCCTGCTCGTTTCGGTCTTGCAGATGCTGCGCCGGCGCTCGGTGCAGGAGATGGAGCAGCAGAAAAAAGAGCAGGAGAAGAAGTATCAGACCCAGCTGGAAGAGCAGAACCGCAAACTGGAGATCGCGCTCCAGCACGAGGGCGCGGCCAACCGCGCCAAGCGGGAGTTCCTGTTCAACATGAGCCACGATATCCGCACCCCGATGAACGCCATCATCGGCTTCACCTCGCTGGCGGCGACCCACATCGACAACCGCGAGCAGGTGCTGGACTACCTGAAAAAGATCTCCACCTCCAGCCAGCATCTGCTGTCCCTCATCAACGATGTGCTGGATATGAGCCGCATCGAGAGCGGCAAGGTCAAGATCGAGGAAAAGGCGGTGCATCTGCCCGACCTTGTCCACGATGTGCGCTCCATCATCCAGCCCAATGTCGCGGCCAAACGGCTGTCGCTCTTCATTGATACCATGGACATTGAGGATGAGGACATCATCACCGACCCGCTGCGGCTGAACCAGATCCTGCTGAACATCCTGTCCAACGCCATCAAGTTCACCCCCACCGGCGGCATGATCAGCATCCGCATCGCCCAGAAGAACGGTGCGCCCAAGGGCTGCGTCTGCTATGAGTTCCGCATCAAGGACAACGGCATCGGCATGAGCGAAGAGTTCCAGAAGCACATCTTCGAGGAATTCAGCCGGGAGGAAAGCTCCACCGTCAGCGGCATTCAGGGCACCGGCCTGGGAATGTCCATCACCAAGAACATCGTGGATCTGATGGGCGGCACCATCGCCCTCACGAGCGAGCCGGGCAAGGGCACCGAGTTCATCGTGACCCTCTGCTTCACACGCAGCGGGCAGAAAGCAGAGCCCAAGCAGCTCCCCCAGCTGGAAGGGCTGCGCGCACTGGTGGCAGACGACGATACCAACACCTGCCTGAACGTCAGCACCATGCTGTCCAAGATCGGGATGCGGCCGGAGTGGACGATCTCCGGCAAGGAAGCGGTCATCCGCACCAAATATGCGGTGGAGCAGGGCGATGCGTTCAGCGTCTACATCATCGACTGGCTGATCCCCGACATGAACGGCATCGAGATCGTGCGGCAGATCCGCAAGGTGATCGGGAATCGCTGCCCCATCATCATCCTGACCGCCTACGACTGGGCGGACATCGAGGACGAGGCCCGCGCCGCCGGAGTGACCGCGTTCTGCGAAAAGCCGCTCTTCCTCTCGGAGCTGCGCCGCGTTCTGGCCGAACCGTTCCGTGCAGAGCCTGCCTCCAAGCCCGCTCAGCCCACTGCGGCCGACCTCAAGGGGAAGAAGCTCCTGCTGGTGGAAGACAACGAGCTGAACCGTGAGATCGCACTGGAGATCCTGAAAGAAGCCGGTTTTGTGGTGGATACCGCCGAGGACGGCGCGGTCGCCGTCCAGAAGATAAAGCAGGCGGCCCCCGGCCAGTATGACCTGATCCTGATGGACATCCAGATGCCCAATCTGGACGGCTACGAGGCCACGCGGCAGATCCGCGCCCTGCCGGACGCCGAGAAGGCCAGCATCCCCATCTTTGCGATGACGGCAAACGCCTTTGAAGAAGACCGTCAGAACGCGCTGGCGGCCGGCATGAACGGCCATATCGCAAAACCGCTGGACGTCCCGCACCTGCTGCGCGTCCTCGCAGATGCCCTGAAAAAATAACCCCAAAAAAAGCCGAAACGGCCTGAACTCTGTGTCACACAGGGTTCAGGCCGTTTGTGGTCTTATTCGGTTTTTGGGGCGCAGAAACAAGATCGGATCACTTCACCTGTGCCCCGGTGGTCAGCGCCTCGGACACGGCGTCCATCAGCGCGACCATGGTGCAGTAGTTGGCACCGTAGGTTTCAGTGTAGGCAGAGTAGGTGTCGATCTGCTCCTGGGTGGGGGCGATGTCCATCGCCTCAGCCACTGCCTGATAGAGCAGCGCTTCGCGGGCATACTCGGTGATGCTGTCGCTCATGGCATCCAGCAGGTCGTCGGCGCTGTTGTAACCGGCAGCAGCCTGCAGGAAGCTGTCGAGATCATAGCCGTAATACTGAGCCATGGTGTAGTAGTAGTTCAGGCACTGGTTGACCTGATAATCGGTCACTTCTTTGGGCAGATCCTTGAAGGTGGAGTTTGCCAGCAGATAATCCATCACCGCAGTGTTCAGGTTGTTCTGATACAGCATCTTCTGGTATTCAGCCCGCAGGTCTTCCACGGTGTGGACGCCGTCGGTGCTGCTGAAATTCTCCTCGACCCAGGCATCGGTCAGTTCCGGCAGGATCTCCTCGCTGATGTAGTTCAACGTGACGGAGAAGACCGCCTTTTTGTTGCTCAGGACCACCGCATTGCCCTCGGCATCGGTGGAGTCGCTGTAGCCGTCCGGGAAGGTGACGTTGACCTCAAAGGTCTCGCCGGGCTTGTGGCCCACGATCTGGTCTTCAAAGCCGTCGATGAAGGAACCGCTGCCCAGCGTCAGGCTGTAGCCGCTGTAGGTGCCGCCGGTAAATGCCACGCCATCCACGGTGCCCACATAGTCGATGTTGACGGTGTCGCCATCGGCGGCGGCACGGTCGGTGATCTGCTGCGTGGTGGTGTTCTGGCTGAGCAGGCTGTCGATCTGGGACTGCACGTCCTCCTCCGTCGGCTCGATGTCCGCCTTCTTCAGCGGGATGGAAGCGTAGTCCTCCGGCAGGGTCACATAATCCAGTGCGCGGATGCCGGACCAGTAGCCGTTCTCATCCAGACCGTCACTGTAGGCAAAATTCTGGTAGTTATAATCCGAAGCGCTGCCGTAGACAGACGCCTCCGAGCTGGTCGATGCGGAAGAGGACGCTGCAGACTTCGAGCAGCCCGCAGCCGTCAGCGCCAGCGCACCGGCGCAGAGAAGGCAGACTGCCTTCGAGATGATTCGTTTCAAGTGGATACCTCCTGTATCCCGGACGCCGCCGGGAACTGCAATTTTTTCAGACAAATCTTATTATAAAGGGTAAAAATGAAAAAGAAAAGGATTTTGCGAAATTTCCACAAGTTTCACGCTGCCTGCCACGTGAGGTCGTTGCTTTTTGTCAAAAGCTGTGATATCCTATAATTGCCGCAGCAAAGCGGCAAGGCGCTGTGTCCAGAACGCAGGCGGCAACTCCCTACCGGATGGCTTTGTTTCCATAAACAGGGCGCCGGGAGGGCGACTTTTGAACGTTTCTCCCCGGAGGCTCTGGCCGAAAGGGGGAATGTACCCATGACATTGACCGAGATTCTTGCGCTGTTGACGTTCCTCGTCACAACGGTTTACGACACGATCGACATCGTGCTCCGATTCCGAGAGTTTCGCACAAAAAATGGACAAAAGAAATGACCGCCCCACGTTTAGCACCCGTTGGCGGTCATTCTTTTGATCTGCTGGTAGGGAGCTAGCCGTTTGTTGGGCCAGCGCCTTTTCTATTTGTAGTATAATCGTTCTATCGTCGTTTGTCAAGCTGTCGCCCCGCACACGCAAAAATCCTCTTGCGCTGCGGGGCCTGCGGCTTTATTATAATAAGAGAAGCCCATCAACACAAGGAGGAACATCCATGGATTACAACAAAGCCGCTCTCGAAATGCACGAGAGCCACCACGGCAAAGTCGGCATCGTGAGCAAGGTCGAGGTCAAGACCCGCGACGACCTGTCCACGGCCTACACCCCCGGCGTCGCCGAGCCCTGCCGCAAGATCAAAGAGAACCCCGACGACGTGTACAAGTACACCTTCAAGAGCAACATGGTGGCCGTCGTGTCCAACGGCACCGCCGTGCTGGGCCTGGGCGACATCGGCCCCGAAGCCGGTCTGCCGGTCATGGAGGGCAAGGCCGTGCTGTTCAAGGAATTCGGCGGCGTGGATGCCTTCCCCATCTGCATCGACGCCCACGACGCCGCCAGCGTCATCGCGGCCTGCAAGGCCATCGCCCCGACCTTCGGCGGCATCAATCTGGAGGACATCAAAAGCCCGGAGTGCTTCGAGATCGAAGAAACGCTGGAGCGTGAGCTGGACATTCCCGTCTTCCATGACGACCAGCACGGCACCGCCATCGTCGTGACGGCTGCGCTCATCAACGCCCTGCGCGTGGTGGGCAAAAAGATGGAGGATGTCCACATCGTCCTGAACGGGCCCGGTGCCGCCGGCACGGCCATCATCAAGATGCTGATGACCGCCGGTGCCAAAGACATCGTAGCGGTGGACCAGTTCGGCACCCTGTACAAGGGCTGCAACAGCGCCGAGGCCCACAAGAACTGGCTGGGCGAAGTGACCAACCCCCGCCAGATCAAGGGCGGCCTGAAGGAGGCCATCGAGGGGGCCGACGTCTTCATCGGCGTGTCCCGCCCCGGCATCCTGACCACCGAGCTGTGCAAGACCATGAATCCGGACGCCATCGTTTTCGCCATGGCCAACCCTACCCCGGAGATCATGCCCGACGAGGCCAAGGCAGGCGGTGTGCGGGTCATGGCCACCGGCCGCAGCGACTTCCCGAATCAGGTGAACAACGTGCTCTGCTTCCCCGGCCTGTTCAAGGGTGCCCTGAGCGTCCGCGCACGGGACATCAACGATGCCATGAAGCTGGCCGCAGCCTACGCCATCGCCGACCTCATCACGGATGAGGACCGCAGCGAAGAGAACATCATCCCCGGCGCATTCGACCCCCGCGTGGCCGAGGCCGTGGCCTCTGCCGTGGCAAAAGCTGCCCGCGAGACCGGCGTGGCCCGTCTGTAAAGGAGGCGCGGCATGAGGACGATCTCCGCACAGTCCATCACCGATACCGTCGCCCGCCTGTGCATCGAAGCCAACACCCGCCTGCCCCAAGACGTGGAAGCGGCTCTGGCCAGAGCGCGGGAGGAAGAGCCGTGGCCGCTGGCGAAAACCACCCTCGACCTGCTGTGGTCGAACCTCGGTGCGGCGCAGGAGAAGGCTCTGCCCATCTGTCAGGACACCGGCATGGCCTGCGTCTTCGTGGAGCTGGGAACGGATGTCCACATCGACGGCAGCTTTGAGGCCGCCATCCACGAGGGCGTCCGCCGGGGCTACACCGACGGCTACCTGCGCAAGAGCATCGTGGCCGACCCCCTGCGCCGGGGCAATACCGGCGACAACACCCCTGCCGCCATCACAGTCCACCTCGTGGACGGCGACGGCTGCACCATCACCGTGGCCCCCAAGGGCTTTGGCAGCGAGAACATGAGCCGCATCCAGATGCTCAAACCGGCCGACGGCGTGGACGGGTTCAAGAAATTCGTGCTGGAAACGGTCACGCTGGCAGGCTCCAACCCCTGCCCGCCCATCGTGCTGGGCATCGGCGTGGGCGGCAGCTTCGACAAAGTCGCCTATCTGGCCAAAAAAGCTCTGCTCCGCCCGCTGGACATCCCCAACCCGGACCCCTACTATGCCGCCCTCGAACGCGAACTGCTGGCCGCCGTCAACGAGACCGGCATCGGCCCGCAGGGCTTCGGCGGCAGGACCACCTGCCTGGGCCTTGCCATCGAGCAGATGCCCACCCATGTGGCGGGTCTGCCCGTGGCTGTGAATGTTTCCTGCCATGTGACCCGCCGTGCAAGCGCGGAACTGTAAGGAGGGGCAAAGATGGAATACAGACTGACGACTCCCTGCACGGCCGAGGACCTTGCCCCGCTCAAGGCGGGCGACACCGTGCTGCTTTCCGGTGTGGTATACACCGCCCGCGATCAGGCCCACAGGCGGATGACCGAAGCGCTGGAAAAAGGCGAACCGCTGCCCTTTGATCTGACCGGCAGCGCCATCTACTACGTTGGCCCCACGCCGGAACGCCCGGGCCAGGTGATCGGCTCGGCGGGACCCACCACCAGCGGACGCATGGACGCCATGAGCCCGCGCCTGCTGGACCTTGGCAATAAGATCATGATCGGCAAGGGCAAGCGGGACGATGCCGTAAAGGCGGCTGTGGTGCGCAACGGGGCTGTGTATCTGGCAGCGCTTGGCGGGGCCGGTGCGCTGATGGCAAAAAGCGTGCAGACGCTGGAAGTGATCGCATGGCCGGACCTTGGCTGTGAAGCCGTGCGCCGCCTGACTGTGAAGGATATGCCGCTGACGGTGATCCTGGATGCCCACGGCGGCGACCTGTACCAGTCCGGCCCGGCGGCATATCTGGAAGCAAAATAATTTATCGCCTTTGCACAAAACGCGGCCGACTAAAAACCGGCAAAACAGCAGATTTGCGCAGGATAAATTTGGTTTGTTTTAACAAACTTCCGCGAATTGCTTGCACATCGGCAAAAAGTGTGATATCTTGTACTATATGAAACCGTGGTGCTTTGCATCCCGGCACAGACAGGAGGCAAACATACCATGCAGATCCACCAATCCGCAGAAGATTATCTTGAAACGATCCTGATGCTGAGTCAGCGTATGGGCAAAGTGCGCTCCATCGATGTGGTCAATGAGCTGGGCTTTACCAAAGCCAGCGTCAGCATTGCCATGAAAAAGCTGCGCGAGAACGGCTATATCGCGGTGGACGGCGAGGGCAACCTGACCCTGCTGGCACCGGGCCGCGAGATCGCAGAGCGCATCTATAGCCGTCACCGTCTGCTGACCCACTTCTTTATGCAGCTGGGCGTGGACGAAAAGACCGCCGCCGAGGATGCCTGTAAGGCAGAGCATATCCTCAGTGAGCAGACGCTGGAAAAGATCCGTGAGCGCGCCATTGAGACGGATGCTGAGCTTGGCAAGACTGTCAAGTGATCCCCGCAGCATTCCAAGATCGTAAAATGATCCCGTTCCTGAAAAGGAACGGGATTTTTTTGTATGGAAATTGGGCGGCAGATCCCTCTTGCATCCGGGGTGCGGGTGCGGTATTCTTATAAGATAAGAAGGTTTTACAGCCAAACCGGGAGGAAACAGCCATGGATGCAGACGAGATCCGCACGCTTTTGGGCGATAACATTTTTGAGCGGGCCAAGAAATACCGCAAGCGCATCCAGCAGAGCACCTGCACCGTGAACGCCGATGGCGTGCGGCATATTTCGGCCATGGTACAGGGCAGCGGCGGCAGCTATTACTATACGCAGGCATGGCTGCGGGAGAACGGCAGCTTTGTCAGTGCGTCCTGCAGCTGCCCGTATAACCAGAACGGCGAGGGCACCTACTGCAAGCATATCGGCGCATTGCTGCTGGACGATGCCGAAAAGAATGCCCCTGCACCGGCGGCAAAGCCGGATGCGATTCCCGGTGTTGTGCGCGGCGCGGCGGGCCTTGCCCCGGAACCGGCCCGGCGGGACAGCTATGCCTCCGGGCTGGAAATGCTGTTTGGAAAAAAGTGGCACGGCGAAACGCCGGTGTCGGATCACGAGGCCCGCAGGCTGCTGGATACCTACAAGGAAGCAGCCCTTGAAAACCTTGGTGTGGACGAGACCGCCCAGCGCACCGGCTTTGCCCATCTGGAACCGGAGCTGACCCTCGTGCCCGGCGCACAGCCATGGCTGCGGCTGCGCATCTCGGACGGCGGGCGGCAGTATGTGGTGAAAAGCATCCCGAACCTGATGGAAGCCGTCGAGATGGGCAAAAGCGTCAGCTACGGCAAGGCACTGGCTTTTGTGCACCGGTGGGATGCCTTTGATGAAGAGTCCCGTGCGCTTTTGCAGTTGCTGCGCCGTCAGGTGAACGCAAGGCAGAGCATGGACAAAGCCGCCGTGCGGGTGTACGGCGGGGCCGAACAAGGCCCGGCGGGAGGCATGATCCTGACCGGCGAGATCTTTGATGACCTTGTGCAGCTGTACGAGCATACCGGTTTTCTGGGCGGGTACGAGCTGCGGGAAGGTCTGCCCGTCATTACCATGACCGTGGAGCGCCGCCGCGGCGGTGTGCAGGTGGAAGGCGAACCCGCACTTTCCGCTGTGCAGGGCCTTGACTATGATTACCTGTTCAGCGAGGATACGCTCTGGCGGCTGCAGCGGCCCGGGTGCACCCGCATCCTGCCCGCATTGCAGGCGCTGGGCGGCAAAAGCCTGTTCTTTACCAGCGCAGATGCCACGGCCTTTTGCAGCTATGTGCTGCCGGAGCTGGGCAGCAAGCTGAACATCGTGGACCCGGAACGTCTGCTGCTGAACCAGATCCCGCTGGAACCGGTGGTGCAGTTCTATCTGGACGCGCCGGACAGCTTCCGCATCGAAGCACACGCGGAGTTTTTGTACGGGGAGGATAAGGTCACGCCGTTCGTGCCGTCTCCGGCAGGGCTTTTGCGGGATGTGCGCGCCGAGAGCCGGGCAAAGCGGCTGCTGGCCTCTTATCTGCAGCCCGGTGTGGGCGGCAGAGAGGAAGTGTACGGCACCGCTGACGAGGACGAGATCTACCGCATGTTGGAGGAGGGCGTGCCGGCCCTGCTGGCCGAGGGTGAAGTATACCTGACGGATGCCTTCCGCAGCCTGCAGGCCGCGCCGCCCCGCATCACGGTGGGCGTTTCGGTGCACGGCAGTGTGCTGGATCTGGAAGTGGATACCGGCGAGTTCCCGGTGGCAGAGCTGAAAGACCTGCTGCGCTCCCTGCACCAGAAAAAGCGCTACCACCGCCTGCGGGACGGCCGTCTGCTGCGGCTGGACGACAGTCTGGAAGGGCTGGACGAGCTGAACGAAACGCTGGAGCTGTCCGGCGCAAAGCTCAAAGATGGACATGCGGAACTGCCGCTCTACCGTGCTCCCACGCTGGACTGGGCACTTTCGGGCCAGAACGGCCTGCGCTTCAGCCGCGACGACGCATTCCGCCGCATCAGCCGCAGCTTCCATGCCGTGAAGGACAGCGAGTATACCCCGCCCCAGTCCCTGCACAGCGTGCTGCGCAAGTATCAGCGGGACGGTTACCGCTGGCTGCGCACGCTGGACGGCTACGGCATGGGCGGCATTCTGGCCGACGATATGGGCCTTGGCAAGACCGTGCAGGTGCTCAGCTACCTGCTGGCCATGAAGGAAAGCGGCCAGCGCCTGCCCAGCCTCATCGTCTGCCCGGCATCGCTGGTGCTCAACTGGCAGGAGGAATGCCAGAAGTTCACGCCGCAGCTTTCCTGCGTGGCGGTGGACGGTGACGCTGCTCACCGGGCAGAGCTGGCAAAGCAGTGGGCGGAAGCCGACCTTGTGGTGACCAGCTATGACCTGATGCGCCGGGACGAGGAGCTTTACAGCGGGCAGCAATTCTACGCCTGCATTCTGGACGAAGCGCAGGCCATCAAGAACCACACTACCCAAAAGTACAAGGCGGTGTGCGGGGTGAACAGCAAAGTGCGGTTTGCCCTTACCGGCACCCCGGTGGAGAACCGCTTGGGCGAATTGTGGAGCATCTTCTCCTTCCTGATGCCGGGGTATCTGCCGCCCTACAAGACCTTCTGCGCCCGGTTTGAAAAGCCTATCGTGCAGGAGGACGACAAAGACGCACTGCGCCGTTTGAACCAGCTCACCGGGCCGTTCATCCTGCGGCGCATGAAGTCCGAGGTGCTCAAAGAGCTGCCCCCCAAGACCGAGAATCTCCACCGCATCGAGCTGGACGAGCAGCAACGCAAGCTCTACCTTGCCGCTGTGGTGGACGCGCGGGAAAAGCTGCGCGCTGCAAAGCCGGAGGATAAAATGGCAGTGTTCGCAGTGCTTATGCGCCTGCGGGAGATCTGCTGCGACCCGCGCCTTGTGGCAGACAACTGGGACGGCGGCAGTGCCAAGCTGGATGCCTGCATGGAGCTGGTGACGGCTGCTGTGGAGGGCGGACACCGCATCCT
>OGHH01001892.1_pt1 | contig 13351 bp, 7 predicted proteins | sample 1571471 | NCBI WGS metagenome assembly OGHH01 (sample SAMEA2581936, study PRJEB24529) | metagenome | biome: Human gut stool | place: China | collected 2011
GGTTATCGGTCTGGTAGCGGAAAAATCACAGAAAGCGACTTTCGGATTTGATCTCGCCGCTTTTGATAATCGTTTGAATGCAACAGTAGAAGGTTTCTACGAAAAACGTTCGGATATACTTGTGTCAGGTGCCAATTCTACTTCCGGTATTATCGGTATCACAGTAGGTCAGGTGAACGAAGGAATCTATAAATACAAAGGACTGGATGCTTCTTTGAGTTGGAATGATAAGATCGGTGATTTCCATTATGGTGTTGGCGCAAGTATGTCATATCTGAACTCAGAGGTAGTCAATGTAAACCAGGCATATCAGGAATACGACTACTTGTACACCAAAGGCAATCGTATCGGACAGATGTACGGTCTGGAAGCTATCGGCTTCTTCAACAGCCAGCAGGAAATCAACAACAGTCCGCAACAAACCTTCTCGGACGTAGCTCCCGGTGACGTGAAATACAAAGATCAGAACGGTGACAACCGCATCGACGAGAAAGACATTGTGAAAATGTTCGGTTCATCTGTTCCACGCTTCTATTTCGGATTCAATCTGAACTTCTCATACAAGAGACTGGAGCTTTCCGCTGATTTCCAGGGAATGACCGGAGTCACTGTTTCATTGCTCAACAGTCCGCTTTATAGTCCACTTGTAAGCAATGGCAACATTTCAAATACATTCCTGAATGAAGAAATAAGCTGGACACCGGAGAATAAGACCAATGCAACCATGCCGAGACTGACTACGCAGGAAAATCTGAACAACTATCGCGCCAGCTCACTGTGGTACCGTGACGGTTCATTCCTGAAACTGCGTAACCTATTGGTAGCTTATACTTTCCCGAAATCGCAGACTCGCTTTGCCGACCTGAAAGTATTCGTACAAGGCACCAATCTGTTCTCATTAGACAATATCCATTTTGCCGATCCGGAACAACTTGGCATCGCTTATCCGTCGACAAGAAGTTATTGGGCAGGTATCAAACTTAATTTTTAATGCAAAGTAACAAATGAACATTATGAGAACCAAATACATACTCTTAACCATTTTGTCTTCGTTGGTCTTTGCTTCGTGCAACTACCTTGACTTTGATGAAACGAACAACCTGAAGACAAAAGAAGACATGTACAAGTATTTCGGTACAAGCAAATCAATGCTTACCCACGTATACTCATACATGCCACAAGGCTACCAACTGTTTGCGACCTCCGGCGGAATTTTCACCGAAGACAGATATTCCATGCGCGACTGTGCCAGTGATGACGGCGAATTCGGAGCCTATGCAGATAATATCCAGAATACCAATAACGGTAACTGGTCGCCTATTAAAACTTATGACGATTCATGGACCCTGTATCGCGGTATACGTGCTGCCAACAGCTTTATAGCAGAGATTGCCCAAGTGGACTTCACACGCTATGAGCACGACGGACAATATACAAACTGGATGAAGCAGCTGAAATATTTCCCTTACGAAGCCAGAGTGCTGCGGGCACACTACTTCTTTGAACTGGCACGCCGCTACGGTGACATCGCCATGCCATTGGAAGTACTGACTGAAGAGGAAGCCAACACAATCGGCAAGACACCATTCAGCGAAGTTATCAGCTTCATTGTCAGTGAATGCGACGACGCTGCCAATAACTTGCCGGACAGCTATGTAAACGAACCGGGAGCGGAAATCGGCAGAGTGACCAAAGGCTTTGCAATGGCAGTAAAGTCAAAAGCACTGCTATATGCTGCCAGTAAGCTACATAATCCTTCTATGGATACCGAATTGTGGAAAAAGTCTGCCAAAGCAGCAATAGATATTATCAACACAGGGCTTTACTCTCTCGACCCCCAGGAGAGTGCCAACAACCTCGACTCAAAAGAAGTTGTACTGATGAGGATCAATGGTGATGACTCGGACTTCGAAATGTTTAATCTCCCGCTTCGCATGACTGCGGGAACACGCACTTCCAGTCTTATCCCATACAGCAATTACCCATCACAAAACCTTGTGGACGCATTCGAGACAGTCAACGGTTACAAAGTAACCCTAGAAAACACAGGATGGGTTTGCGAAGACCCTGCATTTGACCCGCAATCACCTTATGAGAATCGTGACAAACGTTTCTACCGCGCTATTGTCGTTTAAAGACTACACCATTGAAACCTTCAAAGGTGGCGCCGACGACGGAATCGTATCACAAGGCGGTTCACCGACAGGATACTTCCTGCGCAAGTACATTCAGGAAGCTACCAGCTTTGAACCGGGTAAAGAAGCTGTCAGCAAGCATCATTGGGTGATTTACCGCTATGCGGAAACATTACTAACGTATGCGGAATCTATGGTCAACGCTTTCAATGATGTCAATTACACAGATGAGACTTATAAGTATTCTGCTCTGTGGGCCATCAATGAAGTGAGAAAGAATGCCGATATGCCGTTGATTCCTTCCATGGGAAAAGATGAATTCATGGAACGCCTGTACAATGAATGGCGTGTAGAGTTTGCTTTCGAAGATCATCGTTTCTGGGATGTACGGAGATGGAAGATTGCCGATACTACCCAGCGGGAACTATACGGAGTAAAGATCGAGAAGCAGGCGGACGGTACGTTCAACTTCTACAAGAACCTTTACGAAACCCGTAACTGGAGAGATTGCATGTATCTGTATCCGATCCCTCAAAGCGAACTATACAAGAATACAAACTTAAATCCTCAAAACACAGGATGGTAATTAATTGTCTAATCTAATATTTAAAAGATATATGAAAAAGTTATATAGCAACACGTTAATGCAACTGATTCTTGCACTGTGCACATTCAGTTTTGTAGCATGCCAGGAGTTTGACATCGACTCACAGCCGGAAGGTCCTCTCAATATCCAGATAGATGCTTTGGAGTCTTATACTGCTTTGGCAACTTCTCCAAGCAATGTAGTGTTCAACATCAGCTCCAACACTCCCTGGACGATCGAAAGTGACAAGCAGTGGTGCAAGCCGACTCCTTCGATGAGTGCAGCCAGCTCACTTGTGTCGGAGATTGTGGTGACAATGGAAAACAATACAGGAAAGAAAGCACGTACAGCCAAACTGACTATCAAGGCAGAAGGCGTTGAAGGCACCAAGGTAGTTACTATCGAGCAGGCTTCGAAAGAAGATTTAGTAGTAATTCCTTACGACCAGATTGTGCCGACAGTAGGTGGAACCATCTCTTTCAATATTGTGTCAAACAAGCCATTCCAAATAATTCCTTCCACACAGTTTGTAGAACAAATCTCTCCGGCTTCGGGCGATGGTAATGAAGATGGCAACAAAATTCCCATAACCATCACAATACCAGAAAATACAGGAGGTGTAAGAACAGCTGAAATCACTGTCAAGACAGAGTTTCAGGAGAAATCATTCACCATTACACAAGACGGTATCATCATCGAGCCCAAGAATGAAGAAGAAAAAACCAACCAACTGAATGGCATGGGCGGAGAGAAAAACATCGAAATCAACTCCAGCGTAGAGTGGAAAGTAGAGGTTCCTGCCGAATTTAAGGAATGGCTAAGTGCCGAAGCTGATGGTAATAATCTGACGCTTAAAGCAGGATACAACAATTTGTTTATTACAAGAGTGGGACATGTGTTGCTTTATCCCAAGAGCAATGTTCCGGGATTTGAAGGTGTACCCGTTGAAGTGAGACAGCCTAGAAATATGTGGGCAGACGGAGCCGAAGATATTGACCCGGAAACAGGATATGCAACCATACGAAGCAATGCGCAAAATAGATATGTGCCCAACTTCTCTTATGGAAAGGGGAAAATCGTTTGGAACTTTGAAAGCGTCAATATGCCTGCCGGAACGGATGGATTCCTTTACCTGAATGGTGACACATGGCACTGGAATGGTGCAGCAAACGGTGCAGGTTGGATACAAATCAGAATTTATCCGCAAGATTCAACAACAAAATCCAGTTTTAAACTTCACTACGACTGGACAGCTGAAGAATTTACGCTGGAAGAAAGCATGAACGACATCAAAACCATTGAGTTAGATACCAAAGTTGATCCGGAAGACGCGACAAAAGTAAACGTAACATTCTCTATCAACGGAAAAGTATACTATTCCGGTAAGAAACACAATGCCTTTGACTTGGATGGACATAAAGGCGTAATATTCTATTCCGGATTCAGCGGTCCATTCTCACCGGAATGTACCATCGTCTTTAAGTCGTTAGACTATGAAGTTTATGAATAAATGTGTAAACAATAACTTGAAGTGTTTATGAAATCTGATAAATTACATAAAATAGCCTTCTTAGGACTTTTCACACTACTGGCAGCAGTTCCTGTGTTGCAAAGCTGTGATGACGATGAGAAGCAAAAGGCTGTCGACCTGCGCTACCGTGTAGAAGACTCATATCTACTACCCGCCGACGGCACAACCGATGAACTGAGCGTCACTTTCCAGGTGAAATCAACCGATCCATGGGAAATATTCGGAGAAAACAAAGGTGACTGGTATGCCATTTCACCAGCCACGGGTGATAACCCGGAAAAGACATACGATGTAACCATCAAATGTGAGGAAAATACCAGCTTGGACGATCGTACTGAGGTCATTAACATCAAGAGCGATTATTGGACCGGTAAAAAATTCACACTGACTCAAAAAGGTACTGCCTACTTAGAGTACGAAGGAGTGGATATGATTGAAAAAAACGGAAATGTGCCCGAAGTGTTCAGTGTGCTTAGCAATCAAAAGTGGACAGCCAAGGTGACTGATGGAGAAGAGTGGCTTTCCATCAGTCAAGGAGCTTCCGGAATGGAAAACGGTACAGTGGAACTGAAAGCAACCCCCAATACCGGTGCCATGCGTTACGGAGTGGTAACTTTATATGACCGCAATGGTGACAAACAACAGGAAGTGAACATCACCCAAGATGGTGTACAGATTGAACCCGCACAGCCCGAAAACGGCAAGTGGTATGAAGTGGAAGCTGTGGGCGGAAAGCTGACTATTCACGTAGTAGCCAATTCACGCTGGGGAGTTACGAAAGAGATTCCGTCAGACGAAACATGGTATGAATTTGAGCAAACCGAATTTAATGGAAGTGCCGATTTGGTTATCAATGTAGCAGAATACAGCACTAGCTCTTCGGTACGCAACGGAACCATCATTCTCTCTTCCCTAAGTGATGAAGAAGGAATAGAACCGGTGACTACTACCATACGAATCAAACAAGCCAGTTCAGAATCATCAAGAACTACCGTGAACGAAGAAAACAGAGAGGTGAGCGGAGATTATTACTTTGGCAGCCAACTGATGCCTGGACGATATAATATCTACATCGGACCGTTCAACGGCAACATGAATATGTTCTTCATGATTAATGCCACTCCGTGGACCGAATTCCGTTGGCACGTGGCAGGCGGAAAGAGTGACCTCAGCACTACTCCATGGAGCCAGAAAGTATTTAGCGGTGCAGCCGGAACGGTGAAAACACTGGATACGAATGCTGACAATAAGTTGGGATGGAATATCCTGCAAGAAGAAAATGAAACCGGTACATGGATTAGGGTAGAATGGTACCTCAACGATGAGTTTATCATTTCCACTATCTCCGATGGTACCCAGGACTGGAAAGTACCAGGAAATATTCTTGTTGAGAAAGGTGGACAGATCATGGTGCGCTGCAACGATGGCACACTGCCGCTACGCAAATGGGAATACATCGAACCGCTGAAGTGGGGCGAATAGCCAACGTAACATTGACAAAGAAAAAGTACCTGCCTGTACAAACTGGCAGGTACTTTACTACCAACGTAAAATAATGAACGAACCAAAAAAGTTATGATGAAAAGAAAAATATTACTTATACTGAACATGGCAATCATCGGATTTTCCACTGCTGCCTGTTCGGATGATGAGACCAATTACATCACTCCGGAAAAGAAATATCCGCTCACCGCTTTTGCCGTAGCAATAAATAATGTGTCAGCGAATACGACTTCCTATTATCATGGGAAGATAGACCAGACCACCCACAGAGTGGAAATCGGTACGATCGAGGATGCCAATACCATCACCGGCGTAGACTATACGCTAATGAGCGATGGAGCCACCATCTCACCGGACCCGGCAACATTTGTACACAACTGGAAAAAAGAACAGACAGTGACCGTCACCACCGAAGACAATCAAACAACGACCTATACTATCGTACTGACCAAGTTTGACGACACCATGAAGGACGTTCTCTTCATGGACGAGTTCGATGTGGACGGCAATCCGGACCCGACCAAATGGGTACTCTGCCAGAAAGCAGGCTCCGACTGGAACGACGAAATGTCCGAAAGTTATGACCAGGCTTACGTAAAAGACGGCAGACTTATACTGAAAGCCGAAAAAATAGGTGATGAATACAAAGCCGGCGGTATCGAAACGCAAGGTAAGTTTGACTTCACCTTCGGACGGGTGGAAGTAAAAGCCAAAATCACCAGTTACCCCAATGGCGCATTCCCCGCTATCTGGATGATGCCGAAGAAATATATCTATGACGGATGGCCGAATTGCGGAGAAATCGATATCATGGAACATGTGAAACAGGAATCCGCGATCCATCATACGATACATACTCACTACACGTATGATTTGAACATCAAAGATCCGTCCAACACCGCACAAGTAACTTGCAATTATCAGGACTGGAACATCTACGCTTTAGAATGGAGCGAAGACAAACTGACTTTCTTCATCAATGGACAGGAGACTTTCTCTTATTCAAACCTGAAACTGGAGAATGAAGCAGAAATGAAGCAATGGCCGTTCACAAAAGATTCTTCATTCTATCTCATCCTGAACATGGGATTAGGAGGAGACAGACCGGGCTCATGGGCAGGTCCTATCGATGATGCCAACTTACCTGCCATCATGGAAATTGACTGGGTAAAAATAACCAAGTTAGATAAATAGGTTTTAAGGTAGGAGCCAAGGTTTTTAGGAACTTCTAAAGAAGGAGGAATGGAAGTATAGAGACTATTCAAAACTTTCATTCCTCTATTTGTTTTCGGGTATTAAATCTTTTTTACTTATTAAACATGAAACATTTATTATACGCATTATTAACGGCTGTAAGCATTTTATTCACTAGTTGCGGACCCTCTTCCAATACCAACACCCCACAGGAGCCCAATGTGCCTCAACCGCAGCCTCAGCACCAACCGGAAGTCACCCAGAAAGTAGTTATCGGCTACCTTGCGCTTGACGACTGGGAGTTTGAAAGTTTATTTCCTACGATAGAATGGAAATATCTGACGCATATCAATGCCAGCTTTGCAAGAGTAAAAGCAGACGGCACACTCAACATCGAGCCTGTCCGGAAGAGAATTGAAAGTGTACGTGAAACGGCTCACAAACATAATGTCAAGATTCTGATATCTTTAGCAAAGAACAGTCCGGGAGAATTCACTACCGCCATCAATGATCCGAAAGCCAGAAAAGAACTGATACAGCAGATTATTGCATTCACCAAAGAATATAAACTGGACGGCTTCGACATCGATTATGAGGAATATGACAACTGGGATAAGAATTTCCCCTCATTATTGGTTTTTGCCAGAGGTTTATACCTGGCAAAAGAGAAAAATATGCTGATGACCTGTGCCGTCAACAGCCGCTGGCTTAATTACGGAACCGAATGGGAGCAATACTTCGACTATATCAACCTGATGAGTTATGACCGGGGAGCATTTACCGACAAACCGGTCCAGCATGCTTCATACGATGACTTTGTGAAAGACCTCAAATACTGGAATGAACAATGCCGTGCAGCCAAAAGTAAAATAGTGGGAGGACTTCCTTTTTATGGATATTCCTGGGAGGAAAGTCTGCAAGGCGCAGTGGATGCCGTTCGTGGAATCCGCTATAGCGGCATACTCAAACATCTTGGAAATGAAGCAGCGGACAAGGATAATATAGGCAAGACTTATTATAACGGCCGCCCTACTATAGCCAACAAATGTAAGTTCATCAAAGAAAACGACTATGCCGGCGTGATGATCTGGCAATTATTCCAAGATGCCCACGATGATAACTATGACTTAAAGCTCATAAACGTTGTAGGCAGAGAAATGATGGAATAGACGGGATATACCGCTTTCTCTTATGCAGAAGACCCTATCCTGTCGTACTTTTCACCTATTGTTATCAGATTTTTAATAGGAGATCTTCATCGTTCCACTCGAGTGATCTGATCTCATCACTAGAGTGAACAGATCTCTCCACTCTAGTGGCAAGATCGTTTCACCCGGGTGGAACGATGAAGATGTCGGTAAGAAAACAGAAGTATATAGGCTTGATATAACAAAGATATAAGGTATCCGAGCTACAAAGTACCTGTTATTTGAAACTGATATATGAGATATTAACCCTCAAAGGGTAGTCTGTTTACCTACTTACGCAAGGAAAGGGAATGAGAGATAAGCAAAAAAGGATGAGAGATAAGCCTAATTAAAGCCATTTTGCGTAGAAAACAATGAGAGATACCTTGCAAAAGAAGTATCTCTCATTACATATCGTTCTGATTATATGATATTTACCTCATACAGAATGAGAGCATGAGACTAATATTTATTTTTTTATTTCTAGTATACGTTCCTAAGTCCAAGTTATCAATGCGATTTACTTATCCTGTTTTCTATAAGCGGAAGGAATCTCTCCTTTTATAGACTTGAAAACCTTACTGAAATAACGCAAAGAGGAGAAGCCGACCACTTCGGAGATTTCAGTAATGTTCATGGTAGTAGTAGTAAGCAACACGATTGACTGCTCAATGCGCTGCTTATTCACATAGTCTACAATCCCCATACCCGTGATGGCCTTCACTTTATTGAATAACAACGAACGGCTGATGCACATATTAGTAGCAAGGAATGCAACATCCAGTTCCGGATTACTCATATTATCCGCAATCAATGTATTCAATTTCAGCAGGAAAGTCTCATCCGCATTACTAAAGCTCACTTCCTTATGCGTCAAGAGCTTATCATCTTTATATCTTGCCCGTATCTGTTCGCGCTGCCTCAACTGATTATGAATCAATGCCAGCAATCCGTCTATTTCGAAAGGTTTCGGCAAAAAGGCGTCCGCTCCAGTCTTATAACCGGTATACATATTCTGAGAATTATGATAGGCGGTCAATAAGACAAAAGGAATATGGCTGATATCCAGATTAGTCTTCACTTCCCGGCAAAGTTCAAACCCATTCATCCGGGGCATCATGACATCACTGATGATAATATCCGGCAATCGGTCTTTGATCTGTTCCAATCCCTCTTTCCCATCCTTGGCAACATATACACGGGCAAAATAATTACTCAGCGTTTCTTTCAGATAACTTCGCAGTTCGGGAGTATCTTCGACCACCATCACTGAATATTTTTTCAGGAAGGTATAATCGATTCTATCCGGTTCATTCACTTCCACGCCTGTAGCTGCTTCCACAGAAGCCGGTTCCAGCTGTCCGCAAGTATCCGTGAATAAGGGTAGTTCAAAATAAAAGATTGCCCCTTTTCCCGCTGCATTCGAAGCGCCCACTCTTCCTTTATGGTGTGTGATGAGACTCTTCGCATAGGATAATCCGATGCCGCTTCCTCCTTTTTCATGTCCCCCCTGATAGAAACTGGAGAAAAGAGAGTCTGTGTCTACCATATTCAGTCCCATCCCTTCATCCCTGACAGAGATCCGAACCCAGTCTTTCTCTTGTGACAAGGTGGTAATCAGTGTAGTAGTGGTACCCGATTCGCTAAACTTCAACGCATTCATCAGGAAGTTGGAAAGAACGAACTCGCACTTATTCTGATCGAATGGTACCTCTTTTATCTGTTCGTCCAACTCATATTCGAGTCTGATACCTTTCACATGAAACTCGCTGATGAACTTATCTCCGACAGAGCGCACCCACTCATTCAAAGGATGCGGCAGAATATGCAGCATATCTTTTCCTTCTTCCAGCTTCCTTACATCGAGTACCATATCGATGATACTCTTCATCTGGTATGCCTGCTTATAGATCGGGACCAACAACTTTTCCACATCCTGCTTGTCCGACTCCTGATTGATAATACGCTTTAATGGTGCGCAAATCAGTGTAAGAGGAGTGCGAAGTTCATGACTGATATTCGTCAGGAAATTAATCTTTTCTTCATACATCTTATTTTTTAGACGCATAATCTCCCGTTTCTGTTTGGCTTTCTTCTTGCGATAGAAGTAGTAGACAATGCTATAAGCCACTGCTCCCAACAATATATATAATCCCATATAGAACCAGCCGGTCTTCCACCAAGGCGGAGTAACCACAACATGCAGAATGGGTTGTTTCGTACTCCACCCTCCGTCACGGGTATAATAAGAAGCGGTAATCGTATACTCCCCTATCGGCAGATAGTTAATAACCAAAGAGTTTGAATTGGAACTCGCCAATTCCTGATCGAGCCCCTCTATATTGAAACGAAAGAAATTCTTGCGGAACACATCGCTTTCATTCAGCAGAACTTTCAGTTGCAGGGAAGAAAAGTTCCAGGGAATCTGAATTGTTTCAGCCGCTTCCTGCGGCTCTTCGGATAACGAGACAGGCAGACCGTTTAATAATACATCCAGCAGTTCGACCGTATAATCCTCATCTGTATCAAAATGAACGGCAGAGTTTATCACCGTCATGCCTGTAGTTCCACCGACAAAAACATCTCCGTTTTTGGCCAGAAGAGTAGCATGAAAGATGAATTCGTTAGGCAAAACTCCATCTACTTCCTCCAAGGTAGTAAAATTATGGGTACGGGAAGAATAAACAAATAAATGACGTCTCGTTCCTATCCAGATTCGATATTGATTATCGGCAACAACAGAAGCTACATCCTGAAACAGGCTTGTATTTATCAGTTCACTCTTCCCTGTCCGTGGATCATAACGTACCAAACCTTCGGTAGAAGCCAACCAAAAAATACCATCCTGATCCATAGAGGCGTCATTGATAGTGTATTGTCCTTGATAAATCGTCCGGAAAGTCCCTTCCGAAGAATCATACTCACAAATATTCTTCAGATCGGAAAGGTATGTCTTTGCACCTTTCGTAGCTATTATCAGTGGAGAATGACGCTCGTACTCTTCTCCCATAGTAGCCACTATATCAAACTTACGGGTGACCATATCATATATAAAAATATGCTGGGCACTGAAAAGAATTTTAGTCTTCGTTATCCGCTGGATATTGACAGAAAAACCATTGATACAGGTCTGATCATTCATTTCCTTGTCAATCAGCACAAAGGGACGTATCTGTCCCGTTTGCTTATGAAAGATAAAGAGTCCTTTATTAAAGGAGAAGAACAACAGTTCGTCAGGAGTATATTCCACAATGGAAACAACTTTCTCATATTTGGTGGCAGGATAATGTTTGAAGGTACCCGATACCGGATCAAACCGGTTGATACCTCCCCCATCAGTTCCCACCCAGACTATTCCGTCACTATCCTGAAAGAAACTATTAATAGTCTGGTTGCTTAATCCGTACAGATTGCCAAAAGGAACGTTCTGATAAGAACAGGCATACACATTCTTTATACCAATCAACCCTCTTCTGATACTGCCTGCCCACATATTATTGGCCGGGTCCAGATAGAGGCGGTATATAGTATTGGCTGGAAAGGAATGAACATCATCCTGTTTTTGTTGAATATTAGTAAATGAGAAATCATCTAAAGAGATTATATTGATTCCACCACCATCAGTGGCTACCCAAAGCTGATTATCTCTCTCCATGATATCATGAATGACATCATACGTCAAAGGAGAATTTGACGCCGTAAAGTGTTTTATCAACTGGTCTCCCTGATAGCAATACAGTCCGTTACCATAAACACTTACCCACAGACGCTTGTAGGAGTCCAGATAGATACTGGTATAGTTATTTTCTGTAAACGACTCTATTTTCTTCACTTCATACGTCTTCATATTAAAGGAATATATGCCGTGCCAACGTGAATTGAGCAGGATATTCTCTTCATCATAACGTATCATCTGCCAAAAGGGATTGTAATAAACAGGGTCTTGCGCATAATACAAAGGTTCCAGCTTATTAGTGGCATAGACATATTTGTATATAGCTCCTGATCCTCCCAGTAAGATTCCTCCTTCAACCAATAAATAGGAAGCAACATAGATCGGTTTACCATTATTCGATAAAGTTCTGAAACTATCACTCCCTCTGTCGTAAAGGCAAATGCCATTCATCGTAGCTACCCATAGATTGCATAAAGAGTCCTCGGCGATAAAAGTGATATTGTTGGAAGGGAGCGTTCTTTCATCTCCCGGCCGATGCTGATATTGCTTCAGATGGTCACGGTCATAACAATTCAAACCGGATTCCGTACCAATCCAAAGATACCCCCGATGATCATTCAGAACACATTGTACTTTCGACTGTGAGAGTCCTTCCTTTATTCCGAGTTGTTTGTAATAATAATAAGGAGACTGGCTCAATATAGGTTGTGCAATACCTACAAAGAAAAACAATAGATATATTTTAAATAGAATCTTTCTCATAAATAGCCACATAATACTGTACAAAGGTGTAAATATAGGAAATTCCATTTAAATAAAACTGTTTTATATTAATTTCCCCTTAATTATAGAACATTTCTTTAATAATACTTGCACATACAAAAGAAATGCAGATTTACTCAAAACCTATTTTTTTCCAAAAAAATATTAGTTTCTCCTTATATTATAAGGTAGGGCGAATCTTTTTTTTTACTTTTGCCCCGAAATATTATGGTACAAGCCATTATAAAAGAAAGAATTATGCAAAAAAACCTTGTCATTGTCGAGTCTCCGGCAAAAGCAAAAACGATTGAAAAATTTCTCGGGAAAGATTTCAAAGTCCTTTCTAGTTACGGACATATACGTGATCTGAAGAAGAAAGAATTCAGTATCGACGTAGATAAGAATTTTAAACCCGATTATGAAATTCCGGCAGACAAAAAGGCTTTGGTCAGCACGCTGAAAGCAGAAGCTAAAGAGGCAGAAACCGTATGGCTCGCATCCGATGAGGACCGCGAGGGAGAGGCGATTGCCTGGCATCTGTATGAGGTCTTAAAACTAAAACCGGAAAACACAAAACGAATCGTATTTCATGAAATTACGAAGAGCGCTATCTTAAAAGCTATTGAACAACCACGCGACATTGACCTCAACCTCGTAAATGCACAGCAAGCACGACGGATTCTGGACCGTATCGTAGGTTTCGAACTCTCTCCCGTACTTTGGAGAAAAGTGAAACCGGCACTTTCTGCCGGACGTGTTCAGGCTGTTGCCTGTTTT
>OGHH01001897.1_pt1 | contig 13343 bp, 9 predicted proteins | sample 1571471 | NCBI WGS metagenome assembly OGHH01 (sample SAMEA2581936, study PRJEB24529) | metagenome | biome: Human gut stool | place: China | collected 2011
GTGGAGTGATGATCAGGGTGTTGAGCGTGTAGTTCTGTTCGAACAGCTTCTCCCATGTCCGGTTTTGGGGATTAAAGTAGAAGAATCCTCCTTTGCGGCCGTTGCGTAACTGGTAGAATCCTTTTTTGCTTTTGACAACGAGAGAAGTACGGTTGAAGTTCTCCTGTTCGGAAGCGGGATAAGCAGCTCTGTCATACAACTGTTTCCCGGTTTTCGGATCGTAACAAACGACCTCGCCCGTATGATAGAATAGGTAAACCGCAAGTTAAGTAGCCAGATACGTCCCGAATTGTCGACGAAAAGGTCTTCTACCGGTTCGTGTATCTCTTTTCTGCGGAAATAGGAGTCAAGGTGAGGTATGTATTTTTCTTGATGGAGATCGATGCACATCAGTTTATGATAATCTTTAATCCATAGGAGTGAATCTCCGCATTGATAGATACGGTAACATCCTTCATACTGTTTCAGCGGGGAAACGTCTTCTGCTGTGCGGTGAAGGTAGCTGAAATGTACGCCGTCATACAGATTGACATTCCCGTTGGTGGTGAATACCATTCTTCCGTCGGGGAGTTGGAGTATGTAGCGTATCTGGTTGTCGCTCAATCCTTGTGCCGTGTTGATCGATGTAAACAGGAAGTCGTTGGCGTCCACCGTCAGTGTCATCCTGATACACAGGAGGAGGAATAGTAGTATTCGGGTGTTTTTCTGGTTATTTGCCGCCATTGGGATAAGGATTATGATGTTCGATGATGCAAAGATAAAAAAAGTCGGGGTTATACTTGGATAAACTGTTCTTTTTGTAAAGGGTTTCAGGAGGGAATGTCTGCATATCAATCAAAAAAGGGGGGAAATCATGCAAACGATGAAAGTTTGTATGCGAATATAATTATATTCCCTATTTTTGCTTTTGTTACAATGAGGACATTTAATCATAAAAGAAAAATAATATTATGAAGAAACTTGTAAGCACTTTGACAGCGATTCTTGGTATAAGCACTCTTGCAGCACAGGATGTGGTTGTAAAAGGACCGGACGAAAAGTTGCAGTTGGCGGTATTTGTGCAAAACGAGACGAAGCCTTGTTATTCTGTGAGTTACAACGGAAAGACGATGTTGGAAAAGTCTCCTTTAGGCATGAATACCAATATCGGTGATTTTACGAAGAATCTTAAACTGACCGGACATTCCGTCGACAAGATCGACACTGTTTATCAACAGACACGTATCAAAGTTTCCAACGTACATTACCGTGCCAATGAACTGACTTGTCATTTAGAGAATGAGCAGGGACAAAAGCTGGGAGTTGTTTTTCGGGTGAGTGATAATGATGTGGCTTTCCGCTATACTTTGCCGCATCAGGGAGGAAAAGCGAGTGTGACGGTGAAGGAAGAACAAACAGGTTTCCGCTTTCCGGAGCAGACTACTACTTTCTTGTGTCCGCAGAGCGATGCGATGATTGGCTGGAAACGTACGAAACCCAGTTATGAAGAAGAATATAAAGCGGATGCGCCGATGAGCGACCGTTCGCAGTACGGACATGGGTATACGTTCCCTTGTTTGTTTCGTATAGGAGATGACGGTTGGGTGCTGGTCAGCGAGACGGGTGTGGACAGTCGTTATTGCGGTTCACGTTTGAGTGATGTGAGTGAAGGGAATTTATATACGGTCGCCTTTCCGATGGCGGAAGAAAATAATGGAAACGGAACGGTCGCTCCTGCTTTTGCGCTGCCCGGCGCTACTCCGTGGCGTACCATCACAGTGGGAGATCATCTGAAGCCGATTGTGGAAACAACCGTTCCGTGGGATGTGGTAAGCCCGCTTTATGAAACAAAACATGATTATCGTTTCGGGCGTGGCACGTGGAGCTGGATTCTTTGGCAGGACGGCAGTATCAACTATGATGATCAGGTACGTTACATTGATTTTGCCTCGGCTATGGGATATGAGTATGCGCTGATCGATAACTGGTGGGATACCAGAATCGGGCATCAGCGTATGAAGTCGCTGGTTGAGTATGCACGCGGTAAAGGTGTTGAGTTGTTCTTGTGGTACAGTTCTTCCGGCTATTGGAATGACATCGAACAGGGACCGGTGAACCGGATGGATAATGCAATCATCCGTAAACGTGAAATGAAATGGCTGCAAAGTCTCGGTGTGAAGGGAATCAAGGTTGATTTCTTCGGCGGTGACAAGCAGGAGACAATGCGGCTGTATGAAGATATTCTGAGTGATGCGGACGATCACGGGTTGATGGTGATTTTCCACGGTTGTACGCTGCCTCGCGGATGGGAGCGTATGTATCCGAATTATGTGGGCAGTGAAGCAGTGCTGGCTTCGGAAAATATGGTGTTCAATCAGCATTTCTGTGATGAGGAAGCGTTCAATACTTGCCTGCATCCGTTTATCCGCAATACGGTGGGATCGATGGAGTTTGGCGGCTGCTTCCTGAATAAGCGTCTGAACCGTAATAACGATGGCGGTACGACACGCCGGACTACGGACGTGTTCCAGTTGGCGACTACCGTTCTGTTTCAGAATCCGGTTCAGAACTTTGCACTGGCTCCTAACAATCTGAAAGATGTTCCGGCTGTTTGCATGGACTTTATGAAGCAGGTACCCACAACGTGGGACGAGACACGGTTTATCGATGGTTATCCGGGGAAGTATGTGGTGTTGGCACGTCGTCAGGGAGATACCTGGTATCTGGCGGCTGTAAATGCCGGCAAAGAACCGCTGAAACTAAAACTGGACTTGGAAATGTTTGCCGGAAAGACGGTGGCTCTTTATAAGGATGACAAGAAGGGAGAACCGGAGCTTACATCGCTGAAAGCGAAGGAGAATGGTAAGGTGCAGCTGGAAATCCGCCCTCAAGGAGGTATTCTTTGTATAAAGTAGCCTGTCAATAGGGCTTATTTGTAAATGCTATTACTTTAAATATCGGTATTGTCTTATCGTAAATCGTATTTATCCTATTAAACTTACCAGAAAAAAAGTACGTTTGCATTGTCTTATTCAACTGTAATTTTTGTATGAATCAGGCATTAACTTTGGATAATAGATAATAGTATGCAAAAACAGATCTTTTTTAGTTTTGTGCTGGTAATGATGTTGTTAGGGAAAGTGAAAGCTCAGCACAATAATCCTTTTGGCAATGCGTTGATTCCGGATATGATTGCCGATGCGAGTATCCAGGAAATTAATGGTGTCTTTTATTGCTATGCCACTACTGACGGTTATGGGCAGGGACTTAAAACATCAGGACCTCCAGTAGTATGGAAATCAAAAGACTTTGTACACTGGAGTTTTGAAGGAACTTATTTTCCTTCGGCTGCAAAAGAGAAGTATTGGGCCCCCAGTAAAGCAATTTTTGCTAATGGTAAATATTATATATATCCCACTATCAATGGGTATATGTATCCGGCTGTAGCTGATAAGCCTGAAGGACCGTTTAAACTGGCTCGTGGGAAAGACGAATTCTATAAGCCTTTTACTCCTTCTACTTTATTGCAGAGTAAGAATCCGGGCGGGATTGATGCTGAAATCTTTGTTGACGACGATGGGCAGGCTTATGTGTTCTGGGGACGAAGGCATGTAGCCAAACTCAACGAGGACATGATTACGGTGGACTCTGTAGTACAGGTAATTTCTACTCCTCGCAAGGAGTACTCTGAGGGACCTATCTTTTTCAAACGTAAAGGAATATATTATTATTTGTACACTATCGGAGGGGATGAGAAATATCAATATGCGTATGTAATGAGCCGGGTTTCCCCTATGGGACCTTTTGAAGCTCCTGAACAGGATATAATATCTACTACCAATTATGAACGGGGAATCTTCGGACCGGGACATGGTTGTGTCTTTCATCCTGAGGGTACGGATAATTATTATTTCGCATATTTAGAGTTTGGCAGGGGAAGGACAAACCGTCCGACATATGTGAATCAACTGAAATTTAATGAAGACGGTACGATTCGCCCTGTCGAACTAACAATGGATGGAGTGGGGGCATTGAAGAAGGTGAAATCAGATAAAAAAATGAAAATAGATACAGTTTATGCGTCTAGTATTGAAGTGCCGTTGAAGATTGAACCGATGAAAGACCCGACATGTCTGCGGACAGAATATTTTGTTCCTTCCTTTGCGGTGGACGGGGCAAATGGTTCCCGATGGATGGCTGCTGCCGAAGATAGTATTAATCCATGGATTGTGGCAGATTTGGGTACTGTAAAGAAGGTCAGACGCAGTGAAATTTATTTTGTACGCCCTACTGCCGGACATGCTTATGTTATTGAAGCATCGATGGATGGAAAAGTCTGGCAAGAGTTCGCTGTCCATCAAGATAGGAAGATGTGTTCACCACATACCGATGTCTTGAATAAAAGGTTCCGTTATCTGAGAATTAAAATCCTAAAAGGAGTCCCCGGTATCTGGGAATGGAATATTTATTAATAAGCCAAAAGTGTATGAATATAAAAATGAATATGAAAGTCCCCACATGTATTGTAGTATTGATTTTTACTTTGTCAACAGTAAATGTATTTGCACAGAATGATTACAAGTGGGGAGAATGGACAACTTGGGGTGATCAAGGAGATGGCACCTATTGTAATCCTGTCCTTCCTTCCGATTACAGTGACATTGATTGTATTCGTGTGGGAGATGATTATTATGCTATTTCTTCTACCTTTCAATATTCCCCAGGTATGGTGATCATACATTCCAAGGATTTGGTGAACTGGACGATTAAAGGTCATGTGGTTTCTGATCTGAGACAGATCAGTGAAGAAATGAACTGGACGCGTATGAATCGTTATGGCCGAGGTATTTGGGCAGGGGCAATTCGTTATTATCAGGGAAAATTCTATGTGTATTTCGGTACACCGGATGAAGGTTATTTTATGTCGACAGCTACCGATCCTGCGGGACCGTGGGAACCGTTGCACTGTGTAAAAGCAGAAAAGGGATGGGATGACTGTTGTCCTTTCTTTGACGATGACGGGCAACTATATTTTGTAGGTACCCATTTTGCTGATAAATACAAAACTTACCTGTATCGGATGACACCTGATGGGAAGACCTTGATCGAAAACTCTAAAATATTAATTAATGAGGGGTATGGTCGCGAGGCAAGTAAACTTTATAAAATCAACGGAACATATTATCATTTTTTCAGTGAAGTTAAAAATGGCGGTAGATATATCATGATGCAACGTTCTTCTTCAATTACAGGACCGTATCTTGAAAGGAAACAATTAAGTCATGTACAGCGTGAATATAATGAGCCTAATCAAGGCGGACTTGTTGAAGGTCCTGACAGGAAGTGGTATTTCTTTACCCACCATGGTACGGGTGACTGGGCAGGTCGGATTGCTAGTCTGTTACCGGTATATTGGGTCGATGGTTGGCCGATTATTGGTGAGGTTGGGCAGGATGGCATTGGCACAATGGTATGGCAAGCGGCCAAGCCTTCCAATGAGTATCCGGTTCGGACTCCACAATCATCTGATGATTTTAGCAAGTCGGTACTTTCTCCTCAATGGGAATGGAACTACCAGCCCCGGGACGAGATGTGGTCATTAACGGAAAGACCAGGCAATTTGCGGTTAAAAGCTTTTCGTCCATTAGTCACGGATAATTTGCTGAAAGCGGGAAATACCTTGACTCAGCGTTGTTTTCGTACAAACAAAAATGAAGTTATTGTAAAAATGAACATTGAGGGCATAGTTGACGGACAGAAAGCCGGACTGTGTCATTACTCTAAGAGTTATGCCATGGTGGGGGTACGCCAGTCCGGCAAAGACCGGAATCTGGAATTTCAGACCAATAAAGAGAAAATCACAGGTCCTGCGATAAAGGGAAACAAGGTGTGGATTAAATCTGTATGGGGGCTGGATGGAAAAAGCCAATTTTCATATAGTACAGATGGCAGGAAGTTTACCCCGTTCGGAGAGGTATATCAACTTGAATGGGGATATTACCGGGGAAGCCGCATTGGGATTTACTGTTTTAATAATATAGCGGATGCGGGGTATATCGATGTGGATGAGTTTATTTATTTATATTAACTGTTTAGTGTATGAAACATTCCTTTAATTGTTTAAGTTATGAATTACTGCTTTATGTGCTCATTTGTATTCCATTCTGTTCTTGTTCTCAAAAAGATACAGGTGTGATTTCTCCTAATGGGAAGATATGTCTTTCTGTTGAAATAAAGGAAGATACTGAAAAAGACGGTTTTGGCAAAGTCTTTTTTAATGTAGAGTACAAAGATGGTAAAACTTCCAGAAGGGTTCTATCTGATACCCGAATTGGCTTGGAAACCCAGCTTATGTCATTTACCGATAACATCAGGTTGAAATCTGTGTCCGGTACTAAACTAATTGAAGATGATTATGTGATGCTTACCGGTAAAAGAAGTCATTGTCAGAATAGAGGAAATGAAAGGATATTTCGGTTTGAGAATGAGAAGGCAGAAACCTTAGATATCGTTTTCAGGGCTTACGATGACGGGATTGTATTTCGATATAGCTTACCATCTGTTCAAGATAAGGATAGTCTGACATCTGAACATACAGCTTACTATATTCCAGAAGGAACGAAAAGATGGATACAGAATTATTCTGTTGGTTATGAAGGTTTCTATCCATTGAAAACCAGAGCAGAAAGAGGCAAAGACAATATGTGGGGCTATCCATTACTTTTGGAACCAGCCGATTCATTGTTTGTGTTGATAACTGAGGCCAATATACTTCGTGGACATAGTGGTTCCAGATTGTATAATGGAAATGATATGAATCAATATCAAGTGCGGATGACAGATGATAAATTAGCCTTGGGTGATTCATTCACATCGCCATGGAGAGTTCTTATGATAGGTTCTTTGTCTGATGTTGTAGAATCTACTTTAGTGACAGATGTCTCTGAACCTAACAAAATTTCTGATACAAGTTGGATTATGCCGGGCTCTGCATCATGGGTATACTGGGCGCATAATCATGGTTCCAAAAATTTCAAGATTGTAAAAGACTACATTGACTTGGCTGTTGATATGAAGTGGCCATATAGTCTGATAGATGCGGAATGGAATGAAATGTCAAACGGTGGAGATATTGAAGATTTGATAACCTATTCTCTTAGTCGAAATATAAAGCCTATGATTTGGTATAATTCGTCAACTGCTTGGATGGGGCCGGGTCCTCTTTACCGCTTGAATAGTAAGGAAAATAGAATAAAGGAATATACTTGGCTTCAAAAGTCAGGTGTAGTAGGGGTTAAGATTGATTTTTTTCCTGATGATTATTCGTCTAATATGGATTATTATATTGATTTGCTGGAAGATGCAGCTAAATATAAATTAATGGTCAATTTTCATGGAGCTACTATTCCTCGTGGATGGCAAAGGACTTATCCTCATCTGATGACTATGGAAGCCGTTTATGGGGCAGAGTGGTATAACAATAAGCCAATACTTACAGATCGTGCTGCTGAACATAATGTAACATTGCCATTTACCAGAAATGTCATTGGCTCAATGGATTATACACCTGGTACATTCTCTGATTCCCAACATCCTCATATCACTACTTGTGGGCATGAACTAGCTTTGTCTGTTGTGTTTGAGTCAGCATTGCAGCATATGCCTGATAGGCCGGAGGTGTACAGTTCATTACCTCGAAAAGTAAGAGAATTCCTTTCGGGATTACCTACTGCTTGGGATGATACAAAACTGTTGTGTGGCTATCCGGGTACTGACATCGTACTGGCACGACGTAAGGGAGATGTATGGTATATTGGAGGATTGAACGGAACTAACGAGAATAAAACTCTTTCTTTTTCATTGGTTCCTCTGCAAGTTGAAGGAAAAACGATGGATGTATTTAAGGATGGGGTGGACGATAAGAGTTTTGCCATCGAAGAAAACATCCAGTTATCAAACGATAAAATGGATATGTCATGTCTTCCTCGTGGAGGATTTGTGGCAGGAATAAAGTAAGGATAATAAATGATATTGTTTTAAATGTCGATATTGTTTTATTGTAAATCGTATTCATCCTATTTTTTTCTACTAAAAAAACGCTACGTTTGCATTATATAATTCAATCGTAATATTTATGAAAGCAAAAAAATTACTATTACTATCCTTGTTATTTATAACGGAGACTTTATCTGCTCAAAACTATCAGGTTCCTGTTTCGGAGCAAGATGAACCTATGATGCAAGGGAAATTCCAGCCTACTTGGGAATCATTGGCTAATTATAAAATACCGGAATGGTTTAGAAATGTAAAGTTTGGTATTTGGGCTCATTGGGGCCCCCAATGTGTGGAAGGATCTGGCGATTGGATGGCTCGTTCTTTGTATATGGAAAATTCGCCTGAATATCGACATCATATAGCGAACTATGGTCATCCTTCTGAATTTGGCTTTAAAGATATTATTCCGTTATGGAAGGCTGAAAAATGGGACCCCGATAAGTTGGTTGCATTTTATAAAAAAATAGGTGCTCAGTATTTTTTTGCTTTGGGTAACCATCATGATAATATGGACCTTTGGGATAGTAAGTATCAACCATGGAACTCGGTTAATATTGGGCCTAAAAAATATATATTGAAAGGATGGGAAAGAGCAGCGCGTAAACATGGACTTTATTTTGGGGTCAGTCTGCATGCAGACCATGCTTGGAGTTGGTATGAGACTTCCCAAAGACACGATACTCAAGGTCCTAAAAAAGGTATTCCGTATGATGGGAAATTAACGAAAGCTGATGGAAAAGGAAAGTGGTGGGAAGGATATGATCCTCAGGACTTGTATGCTCAGAATCATCCGTTAAGTCAGGATAGTTGGGATAATGGTACAATTCATAGGCAATGGGCATGGGGAAATGGAGTTTGTTTACCAACACAGGAATATTGCACTAATTTCTATAATCGTACACTTGATGTAATAAACCGTTATAATCCGGATTTGTTGTATTTTGATGTAACTGTTGCACCTTTTTATCCTATAAGTGATGCAGGCTTAAAAATTGCGGCTCATTTTTATAATCATAATATGTCAATGCAAAAGGGTAAATTGAATGCCGTAATGTTTGGTAAGATTCTTGATGCAAATCAACGTAAAGCTTTGGTATGGGACGTAGAACGTGGAGCTCCTAATAAAATAATAGATGAACCTTGGCAGTCATGTTCGTGCCTTGGCGGGTGGCATTATAATACGTCTATTTATAACAATAATCAATATAAGTCGGCAGCTGACGTAGTGAAGCTGTTAGTTGATATTGTCAGTAAAAATGGTAACTTACTTCTGAGTGTCCCGTTGCGTGCAGATGGTACATTTGATGAAAAAGAAGAAAAGATATTGAATGAATTTGGTAATTGGATGAATATCAATAAGGAAGCAATCTATCAAACGCGTCCATGGAAAATATTTGGTGAGGGACCTATAGCGGATAAAGATGTTCAACTCAACGCCCAGGGGTTTAACGAATGGGCCTATAGTAAAGCTGATGCAAAGGAAATACGTTTTACACAAACAGATAAAAATTTGTATGCTACAGTTTTAGGATGGCCTGAAGATGGGAAAATCTTAATTAGGTCTTTAGCGGAAGGTAACGGGTTATATCCCACTAAAATAGGCAGAGTAGAGTTGCTTGGTTACGGAAAAGTATCTTTTACACGTACTGATAAGGGACTTGTTGTTGATATACCCGCTAAATCGTTGAAGAATATAGCCCCTGTCTTGAAAATTAGAAAATAAAAGTTATTACTATGTCGTCTATTCAGGGATACAAAATGAAAGAGTATAGCATGCCTACAAAGAGGTATTGCCAAACTTTAAGCCTTAAAAATAATCCGATTCTGATTGAAGAGTATCGTAAGATACATAGTGAAGAAAAGGCATGGCCGGAAATAAGGGCGGGGATACGTGCAGTAGGGATTCTGGAAATGGAAATTTATATATTGGGATCACAACTTTTTATGATTATAGAAACTCCACTGGACTTTGATTGGAAGATAGCTATGGATAAACTGTCTAATCTTCCGCGGCAGGCTGAGTGGGAAAAGTATGTGTCTAAATTTCAAGACTGTCCGTGTTTGAGTTCTTCTGCTGAAAAATGGAAGTTGATGGAACGTATGTTTTATCTGTATGAAGATTAGTTGAGGATAACGTAATCGTTTACTACGTGTTGAGAAAAAAGGAATAGTGTGAAAGTTGCTATTCCTTTTTTTCTGCTTAAGAGTGATAAGAGGTGCGATATTCTTGGGGAGTAATACCTGTGATTTTTTTGAATAACCTGTTGAAGTATGAATAATCTTCAAAAGCAAGATTTAATGCAACATTTTTGATTGACATATCATCGGTTATTAGTATGAGTTGAGCTTTTTCTATTTTCTTACGGTTAATGTATTTTAAGGGGGTATCTCCTGTCTCTTTTTTGAATAGACGAATAAAATGGTCTTTTGATAAACAGGAATTCTCAGCGAGTACTCTTAAATCAATAGTTTCATTTATATGTTTACGGATATAGTGAATGGCTTCTTCTATCCGATTGTCTTTCAATTCCATTTTTACTTGAGCTCTTTTTAGGAAACGTGCTAGCAATTGATATACGATACCTCTTGATTCTATCTTATCAGACAAGGTCCGTTGTTTGTTTTTTAGCAGATTCTGCATAAGGGTGTAATTGTTATCGTAAGAAGTCGGGTCTGATTTCTGTAAGGTCATATGTGGATTTATAGTGCAGAGCCGCTGAAATAATGCCAAATCTATTTCGACAGCCGGGATTTCTATTGGAAAATCCCAATTGTCCAGTAAGTTGCTGTCTGACTGGTGTTCTTCATATATATGCAGATAATAGTGGGAAAAATAAGAGTTGCAGATATAGCTATGTTTGGTAAAAGCTGGAATAAAATACATGTGGTTAGCTTTTAGAATCTGAGTTTTACCCGATATTAAGACTTGTGCAGTACCTTCTGTCACATAATATAAACGTGTAAAAGGGCTATTGACATTTTTCCAGTTCCAATCGGCATTATGAATAGCCAAACCTATGTTCAAAACAAGCGGGTGCAATTTATCAACAAATGAAGCCATAGCATATAGGGTTTATTAATGTGAAGATAAAGATATATAAAAAATAAATATAATTCTTTTGATGTCGATAATTTTAAATAATATATCGATATTGTTTTATAATAAATCCTACTATAGTCGTTCATGTCGATATTGTATTACTCTAAATCGTATTAGTCCTACAATGTGAACTGCCGAGTTGTTACATTTGCGGTATATAATCTAATAGGAATATTTATGAAAAGTATGAGAAAAAACACATGGCTTCCTCTTATTGGACTCCGAACTTTTCTTTTTGTGACCACAGCGTTTACAATTGTTTCATGCAGCGATGACAAAGAAGAAGACGGGTATAACCCTAATCTTCCGGTCAGAATTAGCGAATTGTCTCCCCAGGAAGGCGGATACTTTGATAAAGTAATCCTCCAGGGTGAAAACTTTGGCAACAACCCTAAAAAGGTACGTGTATTCTTTAATAAAAAAGAAGCGATTGTTGTAGGAGCATCCGGCGATCGGGTACTGGTTCATGTCCCGAAGCTCCCGGGTGATGATTGTAAGATAGGTATGCTTTTAAACGGTAACACCACCGATACTATTTTCGCAGAAAAGCATTTCGCCTATGAAAAGAATTATCAGTTGATATATGTAGCCGGACAGCTCAACTCCAATACAGAAACATTTGTAGAAGGAAGCTTGGAAACCACAACATTTGCCAATAGTATGCAGCATCTAGCGTGCGATCCCAGTGGCGTCATATATATGAACCATAAAAATACAGGTCAAAGTGGCAGTCTTATTTATATTAATGAACCTGAGAACTACTCTAAGTTTTTGGATTATGGGGCATCTACTGAAAACGGAGGTTCGCCTAGCACTCCGTATTATGATGAAAAAACAGAGAAGGTTTACTTCTGTGCGCACCATGCTCCATTTTTTTGGGAAGTTGATCCTAAGGATTCATGGTCTTTTGTGAAAAGGAAGTTGATTGCTCCCGACGCCAGTTATCAGGCAAAAGGATATCGTCCGGTACCAAGCGGTCAGAAGTTGGAGTATATGTGTTCCTATGCTCGTGCAACAGATGCTAATGGCGAAAGTTTTATCTATTGCCGGACGTGGCAAGGTCAATTCTTCCGTTTCAAACTTGAAGATCGTGTCTACGATTATGTCACCACTTTTGCCAAATCAGATGCATGTCTGGCTACAGACCCCGACGACCCGACCAAGATTTATTGTGCCTTGAATGAATACAACAAAATAACCTGTATTGATTTGACAAAGAATCCGGAAGACAGCGGCTTTGAGACAGATGTCTGCGGCATACAGGGACCAGGAGCATATCAAGATGGACACGTTTCTGTGGCAAGATTGAACAATCCTCAACAGATTTTGTCAATGCACGACCCTGAAACCGGAGAAAAGGTGATATACATTTGTGATGCCAACAATAACTGTGTACGTATGTACAATATGGAAACAAAATTAATGAGTACCGTAGCAGGAATAGGCGGGAAATCCGGATATGCTGCCGGAAATCCTACAGTTTCAAGAATGAACAGACCTTATGGTATCTGTATAACTCCCGAAAATGACATTTACATTGCAGATGCAGGTAATAAAGTAATAATGAAACTGGCATTTATGTAATGATGAGTAGTAATCGTTTAAAGAAGAAAAAATGAAAGCTTATATAACAAATAGAATATATCTTATGCTGTTTTTCTGCTCCATTACCATAATGGCACAAGCACAGCAAAAGTTTGAGATATCCGGTATAGTCCAAGATGAAACAGGACAGCCTGTCCCGGGAGTCAGCGTATATGTAAAAGATAAAACAGGCATAGGTACAAATACCGATATGGACGGAAAATTCGTTTTGAAAGTCGATCGTGGAGATAAAGTGCAGTTCAGTTTTATAGGATATGCCAGACACGAGTATCTAGCATTAAAAACTGAAAAAAAACTGGTTATCCAATTAGTACCGGATGTAAGTGCACTTGATGAAGTGGTAGTAGAAGCTTATGGAAGCAAGACTCGTAAAATAACAACGACAGGTGCCGTCACTTCCGTAGATGTAGCGACATTACAGACTCCTGCCACTAGCCTGGCTAATATGCTGGGAGGACGAGTTGCCGGTATCATCTCGACACAAGGCAGTGGCGAACCGGGTAAAAATATCTCAGACTTCTGGATACGTGGTATCGGAACATTTGGAGCAAACGCATCAGCACTTGTTCTCATTGACGGTCTGGAAGGTAGCCTAAATGATGTA
>OGHH01001898.1_pt1 | contig 13340 bp, 13 predicted proteins | sample 1571471 | NCBI WGS metagenome assembly OGHH01 (sample SAMEA2581936, study PRJEB24529) | metagenome | biome: Human gut stool | place: China | collected 2011
TTTACGTTTTCACCTAAAAACTGGGCATAACGCGTATTACTCCAGTTATTCTCTGCCAAAACACCTGCAATAACACGTTTGTAATCCACTTCAAATTTTACTGTCCGCTGTATAAGTTTTTCTTTTATTTCCTTATATGTGTGTTTTACTCCTGCCTCTTCTTTTATCATATCTTCGTTTGCAATAATAATTGTATTGAAATTCTGATTCTCACAATATTCATTTATGCAACCAAAGCACTCTATTTCCGACAACTTAGAACGTTCAAGGTCGTCAAATATCAAAATAACCGTTTTATCCCCAATTTCATTTTTTACTGAAATGCAGTCCATAATATTCACAGACAACAAACTTCCCAGATTCTTTATTGATTCTGGCATAATACTACTAAGCTTTGTACTAACTTCAGTTACAACTTTTGCAGCCTTTTCACCGACCTCTATAGATTGTGCAGAAAAACCTTTTTCCTGAATAACCGCCTCTATCCATTTCCTTTTAACGGTTGCATGGAGTTCATCAGCAGAAGTCATTCCAAATAAACTAATTCGCACAAGAATGTAGCTGTGCTGTAATGCCGTCTTCAACTCGTGCTCGACAAAATACGTCTTTCCGCATCCCCACTCTCCAGTTAATAGCATTGCTCCAGCGGGGTTCTTCTCACCACAATAATTTTCCAGTTCATCTAAACAATTCATATATTATCATCCCTCTCTGCTAAATTTACAAAATTACAATTACTTTTACGCATACGCATTATAGGATAATTATATATGAGTTTCTGCCTGCAATACACTGATAATTATTTCCATCAAATATGGAATATCCGATCTACAAAAAAATACTTATTACTCATATGCAACGAATATCATTTTGTTAACCCTTTGTTCATGGGGTCAAGCATCAATGGTACACACCTTACGTCTCCTTTGTAAGATTTTGAACATAAAGATCTTAAAGGATATATTCAAGGTGGTAAACTTATTTGTTAGCAAAATGGACTAAAGTGGTCAACTTTTATAATAGCATTTACAACTCTGAACTATCCTTAAAAATTTCGCCTAAATATTTTCTAAATCATCGTAATACAAACTAATTGGCGATTCCTTATATCCCAATAATAATACATTGGCCATAGCTTCTGTAAATCTATCTAAATATAACATTCTTCAAAGCCCTTTTAATAACTGAATATTCGGCCTTACTTCCGCAAGTTTTCTATATCATTAATAAAGAATGACAGCATATCACCTCTTTTTAGCTTTCTACCAAGTCCGACATCTCTTCTAATTTCATAAATAATATCTTCCATCTGAATAAGCACGTCTTTATTATTGCCTTGCAACGATGATTTTCTATATTTCAGCCATTTCTTCACAACTCTATTAGATCCCCATAGAGTCAACCCCTTCGAAAATTCTGATACCATTTTCACCATATCCTTTTCAGACATTCTCTCATTCTCAGGTTTCTTTGAATCCTCCATAATTGCATATATCATCTCAACAAACTGCTTATATGGTTCTTCTCTTTTATCATACAAGTATTTTTTTACATTAAATCTGTATTCTACCACTTTAGCAACAATAGAACTAATCACCACACCTACTATAGAAACCGAACCGGTTATCATCGCAACAACAATTACCTTGTCTGTCGAATTCACAAACTCTTTTAAGAAAGTCTTGATAGCAACTAAGCCATCTCCGATAAAAAACACTATCCATTTAACCAAGAATACAGCACCTATACATAATATAGACAAAAGGATTAGTCCTATAAGTGTATTCAATTTTGGATGTTTTTCCGCAAATGTCTGATTGTTTTCCATAATATCCCCCTCGTATCCACCAATTGCCAGCCCACAGGGGCTGGCAATTGCATGTCATAATCTATTAATTTCTACTCCACCGTAACACTCTTCGCCAGATTCCTTGGCTTGTCCACATCAAGTCCCCTGGCAACAGACACATAATATCCAAGTAACTGCAGTGGCACCACAGCCAGACTAGCAGCGAAATGCTCATCCGTCTTAGGAACATACACAGTAAATTCTGCCGTATCTTCTATTGAATAGTTACCAACTGTCGTAAGTGCCATAAGCGAAGCTCCGCGGCTCTTACATTCAACCATATTGCTGATAGTCTTCTCATAGAGCTCAGGCTGTGTCAGTGAACCAATTACAAGAATTCCATCCTCAATAAGGCTTATCGTTCCATGCTTCAATTCTCCCGCAGCATATGCCTCGGAATGTATATAGCTGATCTCCTTAAGCTTAAGGCTTCCTTCAAGACAAATAGCATAATCTATGCCACGTCCCACAAAGAAAATATCCTGTGCATTTGCCTGCTTAGCAGCAAACCACTGTATTCTCTCCTTATCTTCAAGAATCTTATTAATCTTATCAGGTATAGTCTCAAGTTCCGCTATATAATCCGTATACTGTTCATCTGTAATCTGTCCACGAACTCTGGCAAACTCAATTGAAAGCATATATCCAGCAATGAGCTGTGCGCTGTATGCCTTAGTAGTTGCAACCGCAATCTCTGGACCAGCCATAGTATAGAACACATTGTCAGCCTCACGCGCAATCGAAGAACCTACAACATTCACTATACCAAGAGTCTTTACGCCCTGATCCTTTGCAAGACGAAGTCCTGCAAGAGTATCGGCGGTCTCGCCCGACTGACTGACGACAATAACAAGATCATTCTTATTGAGTATTGGCTTTCTATATCTGAATTCTGATGCAAGTTCTACACGAACCGGAATTCTAGCGAGGTCCTCCATAACATACTGTGTTACCACTCCTGTATGATATGCAGAACCACAGGCTACAATAATAACCTGAGAAATATTCTTAATATCATCCTCACTGAGTCCTACATCACTCAGATCTATTCTGCCATCCTTCATCTTAGAATTCATAGTATCCTGAATAGCCCTTGGCTGCTCATGAATCTCTTTCATCATGAAATGCTCATATCCGCCCTTCTCTGCAGCTTCAGCATCCCACTTGATCTCAACAAGATCTTTCTGAATCTCATCTCCATCAAGATTATAGAATGTAGCCTTTCCATCAGCCAGACGTCCAAGCTCCATATTGCCAATATAATACACATTTCTTGTGTACTTAAGTATCGCCGGCACATCAGACGCAATATAGCAGTTACCGTCAGCCACACCTATGATCATAGGACTGTCCTTTCTGGCAACATAAATCTCATTTGGATATTCCTCAAACATCATGGCAAGAGCATACGAACCACGTATACGAACCATGGCATGATTGATCGCATCCACCGGGGTATGCTCATACTTCTTGTAATAGTAATCAACCAGCTTCACAGCAACCTCAGTATCAGTAGATGAATAGAAAGAATAGCCATTCTTGATAAGCTTCGCCTTCAGCTCCTGGTAATTCTCTATGATACCATTATGTACACCAACTACATTGCCATCATCACTTGTGTGGGGATGTGCATTTGTCTCTGATGGCTCACCATGTGTCGCCCATCTGGTATGACCAATACCACATGTACCAAATACTGCATGTCCCGCATCAGTCTTCTCTATGAGTCCTTTCAAACGCCCCTTGGCCTTAACTATCTTGATATTCGAATCATTGTCCCTTACAGCTATACCTGCTGAATCATATCCTCTGTACTCAAGTTTTGACAGTCCATCTAAAAGGATAGGTGCTGCCTGTTCATTTCCTACGAATCCTACTATTCCACACATAGTTTTTTCTCCTCTGCATTTTTAATATGATTTTAAATCAACGGATTATATTATACTACTTTACCCTAATTCTTCAAATATTTTGAAATCACTTCTTATCATTTGATACTTTTCCCACGGCACAGATCTTTCACTTGTACCTGACACTCTAGCTTATAGCACCCTAGTATTATTCACAGAATGTTCATCTGAACCTGACACCTCAAGCATCCTCAGCATTGGGCTTATCCTTTGGAGTCCTGACACGGGCAGGGATGATAGCTGTGCTATAGTGTTCAGAGCTTGGCTTTGGCGACTTTACCGAGATTACCTCAGCAGGGATGATAGCTGTGCTATAGTGTTCAGCCATTTCCTGATAAGTTTCATTGATCTACTGGTCTTTCCATCCACCATTGTGGACAACTGCTGTCTTACAGTTATCTGATACGAGAATTCTGGCAACACCGCCAAAGAATTCGTACTTATGAACATGAGCAGCGATCCATGATTTCTGCTTCATATCCAGAAAGGCTTCTCATACGCATACTGGCTGTAAATCATTACACCAACGAATATGTAAGCCTTTAATATCTCACCGGTATCCGGGTCAATGATTGTTGCAGGATCACCTGCCCAGTCAACCTCAACCTGCTCACCTGGTTTGCGACTGATGTGCATTGTAGCACGTCGTTTCTGCTCATCCTGTTGAATGTGGTAGCAGAACTGGGAATACATAAGTGGCTCATCGCCGTTGGCACGGCAGTCATCCATGTATTCAGTCAACAGGAGTTTCTTACTGACTCCATTGCGGAGCAACTCCTTACGGATGTAATCATAGTCAAGCATCCTTTTATTGGATGCGACTTGGTTTGCAGAAGGAATGAACTTTTCTGCGAGCACAGCATCGGTATCGTTTTCGTCAAGAGGCCAGGAAATATCTAGTTCCCTAGCTCTTTTTAAAATGCGATTGACCATCTTCTTGGATACATTGCAGCTGTCGGCAATGTTCTTCTGACTGAGTCCCAGACCACTAAGTCTGAGACTCTCTCAATACTTGGTCATGGTCATGACCTCCCTTGAATGTATTTACACCTCTTGGTGCATGAGTACATTCTAAAGGATTTATTATAATGGTTTCCACCACCAGAACGCTGGCTTCCTTAAAAGCGGATTTGTGGTTTCCTATTCCCGGACAGCAGGGACACGAAGTCCGGATTATTCAACAAAATGTTCACAGAATGTTCTTTTGCACCTGACACCTCAGACTCATATGAATGGACACACTTTCAAACACTGATAGCACCGCACGCACTTGCTTCCATCAATCTGTGGATATTCAAATCCCTCTTCGTCCTCTACCATAGAAATAGCTTCTTTCGGACAGATGGCATAACAAGCTGTACATCCACAGCATTCTTCTTTTCTTTTATATAGTACTGGTAATTCTTTTTCCATATCTAATCACTCCACCGTCATACTCTTTGCAAGGTTTCTTGGCATATCGACATCCAGTCCCTTTGCTACACTTACATAGTATCCCAACAGCTGCAGCGGAATCACAGCTAAGTTTCCAATGAAATGCTCATCTTCCTTCGGAACATATACAGTAAAGTTCACTTGATCTTCAATCTCGTACTTTCCATAAGTAGTCAGCCCCACCTTATAGGCATGATCAGAAGTTAATGAAATCCCGGCTTCACCACGGAAGCCGTCCGTTCCAAAGTATTTAGACATTTTTTATTCTCCTTACAATCAAACACGAAACACAAAGAGTAAGCCGTATTCTACATTACTCTCTGCCCCCCCGATTACTCGAAGCATACTTTTCATTATTTTCTTTGTCTTCCTTTTAGCTCTTGTTTTTAAAGAATATTTAATCGGGGGGGCATATTTTCCTTCTAATTCTTCAAAGCTCATTGTGTGCATATCGTCAAAAAAAGTATCTCTTTGTGATGGCCTTACACAAGACTTATATTCAGCCGGATTTCCTTTTACACCAGCTTCATATGTCACTTCTTTTAATTTCATTTCGCAACTGATATAGTTAAATATTTCTTGTCCTTTTTTTGTTCGAATTAATACAAGAGATGTTCCTAACCCATTATTCATTTCAGGAGCAACATCTTTAATTCCCCAAAAATCTGCAACTGTTAAATCAGACATTTTCTCTTTCTTTACCATACACTCATAGCAAGATGGACGCAAACAATAATCTCTCAGAAACATCTGCATATATGGGTCTTTATCTTTAGATATATAAAACTTCTTTACGGAATCTTCCGGAATAGTGCTCAGAACTTCCTTCATTCCAAAGTCAACCCAGCTATCATCTTTGCAACGGAAATTGATTCCTTTCAATTTTCCGCCCATTTTTTTCTCTTGATCTCGTGCGTATTCTCTCCACAATGCTGGTGATGGTGCTCCGTGGCAAATAACATCCATACAGATTAAATTATCATAATCCTTTCCCAGAAAGGTCTTCAATCCGTTTACTTGACAGCCTGTCCCTGTAAATAACACAAGTTTTCCTGCTTGTAACTCTTTCTTAACACTCTTAAATGTATTCCCAACCTTTGCTTGCAGATATTTTGATCCACGGAGCTTTGTTAGCCCTTCACTATCTGTAACTCCAATAAATTCCGCCGAATAGCAATCTTCCGACATCGCAACACCGTAAACAATACCACTCTTATTCAGCACATACTCTGCCAGAGAAGAAAATACCGCTCCAGAAGAACTGCTCAATCTCACATCTTTATCTTTGTTATAACAAGCATATACTTTTTCTGGCTTCACTTGTATATCCTCCTCTTCCAGTTCCTTTTATACAAATCCGACTAGCTCTATTGCCATCACGATCGACAACAGACGACATGTTGTCAAAAAGGATTTCTCTGGGTACACCACCAGTAGCCTTAAATGATGCTATCAAGCAGTCAAATACATCCTGTCTTGTTTTATATAGTTTGTAAGTAAAGACGGGGTATCTAGAATAACCCAATTTATAATCAAACACCTGAAAGGTGAATGGTTCTCCATAACGATTGTGAAGAGTTACATCTTTCTTCCAATCAACCTGTGCTTGTACTCCCATATCCGTTTCATAACGGGGATGACCTTTTTCAGTCTTCTTGGGTTTCAAGCCTTTGGATTTAACATATTTATTAAAGTTTGAGTATGTTCCAATACCGGAATCAACCTCATCCATGATATATTCATAGACCGCTCTGACATTAGCTCCTCTAAGTGAAAGCTTTGTCTTAATAAGGTCATAATGCTCATCGAGTCTGCTGGACTTATTATGATGCTTAGGCTTGCCTTCGTATCCGTCATAAAACCTTTTGACAGTCCTACGATCCAGGTCATACAGACGAGCCAGTTCTGAAAAGTTTGGTTTTATATTGCTCAACTTTAGTATCTGAAGCTGAGTGATTAATCCTTTATCCATGGTGAAAATCCTCCCATGGAAATGATACCAATCACAAGAGGGATTGTACATTTTTATTTTCCACTTTTTGTACATTTAAATAGTATCATTTACAGTAGAATAATCAAATCCGCCTGGAAATGTATCAACACAACCGCTGATATGCAGATTTCTCGGATACTTTGCCAGTATTATCCCTTCTCTTTCATTCCTTTATTTCCTTAAGATTTTTCTAATTGGTCCCCAAATAAGCTGCTTCTCTTCTTCATTCATTCCTAAGAAATACATTGAGAGACCATACACTGTGGCATAAATAACTGCAAGCACTCCCAATTTAACGAGACCAGTAATATTGACTAACTTCATCATAGCAATACCAACCACGCAAGGCACAATCAATGCTGGAATGAATTTAGCAATCTCTTTCCAAAAATAAATCATGTTCATTCCAATTCGTGCATGATAATACCAGTTCATGAAGATAGCATTACCCGCAATAAGAGAAATAGCTGTCCCAAGCGCAGCACCAGCTGGTCCCATAAGTTTAATCAGTGGAATGCTGATAAATACGTTGGCGATTGCAATTGCCAAATAGACAACTGCTCTTGCTTTATGCATGTTCTTTGCACGTTGAATTTCAATTCCCAAATTTTGTATTAATGGAACTGAAACCGGAATAATCAGCAACAATGCCACAGCATATGATGCGCCATATTCTGCCCCTGCCCATATTTTTACAAAAGGAACTCCAAAAAATATAAATCCAGATAAAATCAAGCCTAAAACCATAAATTGGATTCGTCCAACCTTTGTAAAAAGTATAGTCAATTGATTATTATCATTTGTCTCTGCAACAATGCGATTTACTTTAGGAACAAAAACATTTGACACAGACGACGAAAACTGAAGATATAATGTATTAATCTGTCCGCCTACTCCATACACTGCAACTGCTGTCGTACCAGCAAATCTTCCTAACAAAAATTTATCTACGCTCCAATTAATTTGATCGATAATCTGATTCAGGAAGATGAAAAAAGTAAACACCCACATTTCCTTAAGCAAACTAAGTTGAAGTCCTCTAAACGCGAATCTGATACGTAATTTTCTAAAACAATAGAACATATTAGATATCAATAACACAAATGTAAGAAATGTTGTTACGGATACCATGCCTATAGATCCGTACCCCATAATAAGTACTGGCAACGTCAAAAAAGGACTAAATAAATTCTGAAGAAGTATCAGCAGTTTTTGAAACAGAAACTTTTCGTGCGCCGTAATTGAGCAGTTAAATACACTATTCGGAAACGTCATTGCAAGGTTTATAATGAGCAGTCCCATCAAAACATTAGCGGTAGCATATTCGCTTTCTGTAAGACCCGTACCAAAAATGCCTCGAATATTTCCTATCATTACAAGTCCACATAAAACACAGATAACAGAAATGGAACAGAAAATAAGCATAAACATTCCGTTCAACCTTGCAACGCCATCTTCATCTTTCTGTGTTTTATACCTTGAATAAAACCGTAAGTAGGAACTTCCAAATCCCAAACTTAAAAGACTCAAGTAAGAAACCACCGAATACACTAACTGATACAATCCGTATTCGCTTTGTCCCAAAAGGCGCAACATAATAGGGGTGTAAATTAAACTAACTAATATTTTTACTAATTCACCAGCATATGATAGTATAACACCGGCTTTTCGCTGATTAATCATATTTTTCATTTTTCAAAATTTTCTATTCTAAACCTTTCATTTATTAGACTCATTTACTATACAAACCTCATCCTGTTTGAACCCCAATATAATTTTTGCGACATTCAATCAATTCTTCAATGCGCTACTCAAAAACTCTCTGGAAGATTTTTGCATAGTAAGAACATTTTTATCGACAATCGAGTAATCGATTGGATTAACTGTTTTGGTCACTAAATTTTCATTAATAGAAATGACACGATCCGGCGTTCCGTACAGTTTCACTAAATCATATATTCTAACGTTCATCAAATCTTCAGGATTATTTGTTGGTCTCTCTAACAAATAAAACTCTTTATGAAAAACATAAGAAAATACACCTGCATGGAATGAATCTGTTACAACAATTTCTGCGTGCTGGATAAGACTAAGAAATTCTGGAATTCCAATATCATATAACTGTACATCACCAAAATGCCAATCCTGTGTCTTAAACTGAAAAACACTGCTATTAACAATGTGTGGAAGCGTGACAAGCTTTAAACCATTTTTCTTAGCAAATTCTTTTATTTGTTTTCTTTGATTTCGGTCATCACCAAGCATATAACAAAAAATATACTTTCCATTGATGCGCCGCTTTCCTGCTAACTCATGCCAGCTTTCTCTGTCTACTAAAAGTGTCGGATCTAATACATGCTTTGTGTTATCAAAAATGCACCTTTTAAACTGCTCCACCGTTGCCTCTTCTCTTAACGAAACAGCAGAATATTTAGCTAATGCCTTTTTCATATATTGAATATACACATCCGGCAGGTTGCTTACCGATACGCTTGATGCATATGAAAAAACAATTTTATGATCTCTAGCATTTAAAAAATTGAATACATATCCATCATCAACCACACCTGGTTTCCAGATCTGATCGCTTCCACTTATAAAAATATCATATTCCTTTTTACACTCAGAAATTGTTTCTTCTGTATAAACTTTAGAATGCCTAATAGATTTTTCTCTAAATTCCGATACTTTTTCTGTACGCGAATTCAAGCGTTCTGAATACCGCTTTGCAAAGAATCTTGTTACTATTTTAGAATATACGCGCCATACTACTTCAGCAATGCCCATTTTTACCAGTTTCTGCATTTTCGTCTGTTGTGGCGGCAGATATAACGGCTTTATATTCTCCCTTTTATAAGAGATTAGTTCGCTATCATATCCCAATTCACTAATATACTTATCCAAAGCATAGGCTTGCAATAAGCCACCATAGTTTTTACTATTATAATAAAGTGAAATTATACCTACTTTTTTCATCTGACCTTAATAATCCTCTCACTTACTATCTATGAACAGCATTCAAAAAACCGTCATAAAGAGTAACCAATGTTATTTTGCTTGAATCAATGTTATAACCTGCTTCATTTATTTCATCCAAGTGTGATGTTCTTGTTTTTTCCCAATTTACTTTTTCATTCATCATCCTTTGTGCCCATTCAAGCGGAGTTTCATTTAAAGAATAATACCTGATATTTTCTGTAAGTTTTGTGTCTTCTGGAACTCGATCTGAAGCAAAACAAAATAATCCAGACGTCTGTGCCTCAACCGCAACCATTCCTAATCCCTCCATTTTAGAAGGAAAAAGAAGTATGTCCATTGCAGAATACCATTTTTCAACATCACCCACACTTCCCATAAACAGGCATTTATCCGTTATCTCAAGCTCTTTTGCTAACTCTCTAACCGGTTCATCCAGTTCTCCCGCTCCTAGCCATAATAGCCTGGCATCAGGCACTAATTTCTGAAATTCAGCAAATACTCTTACCGAAAAAAACGGATTCTTTAAATAACTCAATCGTCCGACTACTCCAACTACAACAGCATTTGTCAGCCCAAGGGATTCTCGAATTTGATTTCTATTCTCCTTGTTGAACACATATTTTTCGGCATGAATTCCATTAGGGAGAATTTTAAAATTTCCTATCCCAAAGATTTCGTCACCTGCTGCTGTAGAGCAAGCTAAATGTGCATTAGATAAAATTGAACATAAACTATCAAAAACAAATGATTTGATTTTGTTTTTATTGGTGTCTGCCAGTTTCTGTGCATGGCTATGATACACTCTAACAGGCACTTTGTTTTTGTACGCAGACAAAAGAACGGCCGTTCCGTTATGATTTGGCACATTTACATGAACAACATCATACCGTTGCTTCATAATTTCATCCAAAAATCTCATCTTTTTCTTACTGATATAAGAATCAACTTTTGGAAGGAAAAACACCTTTCCACCATTTTTAACAACTTTCTTTTCATAAGGTGAATTAACTTTTTTAAGCACTAAAAAATCAACACAGCTTGAATGAGTCACAAGTTCATCGTAATAATTCATCATACAATTAGTGACTCCATTATTCTGTGTAAAACTATTCACTACAATAAGGACTTTATTTTCATTCATTTTTCTCCCTCTCATATAAACCGATATGGTACCACTCCATAGAATTCTGCTGCTTTGGTTATCGTCAGCCAAACAAAGTAAAAGCCAAACATAAAATATATGCAAGCTCTAACAATTGGCTTATTGGATTTCAACTTCATTGAACTGATTACATAAGGGCAAAGAATCAAAACAAAAGGTGTAAAGTATAGCGAAAATCTGTTCAGAATATTCATGCGAAAAATCAGCAAGTTAAATGTCGACGCTATCAAAACCATGTATAGTAAAAAACTCTCATTTTTCGCCAAACAATACGCACTCTCATCATCTTTAAAAAGATGCTTTTCCGTTTTCTTTTCCCATACCCAAACATAATAGCCTAGTAAAAATGGCACAAATGCAAGGATGAAATTATAAATCGTCTGGAGATTTATATGTCCAACACCTTCCGATGCACTTGTCAAATATCGTTCATAATTATTTCCTGTTCCAAAGAAATTGAGTGCAACCGTATAGAAATTCATATAAAACAAGTAAAAAACCACCATTACTCCTACACCAATGATTATTTGCTTTTTTGTGAACCTTAGCCGATCAAACAGAATCATCAGTATACACAAAATAGCTGAGCTATGAAAGGTTGATGCCAACAAAATCAACAATGCAAATTTTATATAATCCTTTAGCCTTCTTTCGCTGTTATTCATCAATGTATAGGCAACCAATATGATTGAAATCGCCAGTCCTTGCCTCATCATTGTCATAAATCGATAATAAAAACAAGTGAATAGCATAAGCTCAGTGCTTAGTATAACATCCGTCGATTCCTTATAAATAAAATAACCGAATGCCGCACACATTAGGAAAGAAGTAGCAAAAATAAAAAATTGTACATCGCTTGAAAAAACATGTAAGAATCTAGTAAAATAGCAATATCCAATTTCGTAGCCAATCGTAGTTGAAAATGTAGGAATCTGCGACCAGCTATAATCTCCAATCATATTAAAACGTTTTGCATAGTGCCCCACTAAATCCGTTCCAACACTTGGATCTCTTAATCCCGCTACTAGAATCAAAACGCCAAAAGTCACAATCAGATATATCTTTCTCCGTCTATCAGAACTGTTCGCTCGATACAAGTTTCCGTATATATATATATATACAGCTAATACAAAATATATTGCCATCTTTATTCTCCTCTTTAACTTTTCCCCACTAGCTCTTTCAGTTTCTTTTTCAGCTCGGTCGGAATTGACGCTTTTAAGGTTAATACCACTCTTTTGATTCCTAGCCTCTTTTTAAATTCTTCATCGACTGCATCATACCCATCCGTATGATACAGTTTCAGAATTTCTTCTCGATCTTTACTATAATGAGATGGCTCTCTCAACTGGCCGTTATTAGCCGCAATTCGTACATAGTCAGATGAAACTAATTCAAGTGAAGCTGTATCTTTTATTAGCTTCATACCTCTCTCTGTATTAGCCAAAACACAGGAAATACCCTCATAGATTCGGTCTCTCCACTTCTTTTCATGGAAAAGTTCTGCGTGCACTTTCTCAATACCCCAATAATCTCCAATAGTAATATCACTGTATCGTATTTCAGACGCATATTTACAGCTATAACAATTTTCTCGATCTATTTTACCTTGTAAAAAATACTCATAAAATGATGATAGCCTACAATGGATGTTTCTATTTTTACTCTTGGCACAATAGCTAATATAATAATCTTTCCAGCCTTTTTTCTTATCCCTAAATTCAAAAGTCTCTACGCTATCTGAAAGCGTGTGGATGTAATCATTCAAGAGCTTCTGACTTGGAACTCCATGGCAAATGATGTCAACCGTATAAAGATTATCGTATTCCTTTTTCAAGTAACCATTTAAAGAATCTACTTGGCACGGCGTACCAGAAAAAAGAACTTTCTTGCCTAACTCAAGATCCTTTTTAATGCAAGGCAGAGCGTCAAAAATGTAACTCTGCACATACTTGGAACCTTGAAGTTTTGGAAGATCGGAAGAGCGTCGTGTAGGGAAAGAGTGTAGATCTC
>OGHH01001899.1_pt1 | contig 13337 bp, 10 predicted proteins | sample 1571471 | NCBI WGS metagenome assembly OGHH01 (sample SAMEA2581936, study PRJEB24529) | metagenome | biome: Human gut stool | place: China | collected 2011
CATAGTTTTTTGATATTTAAACGGTGCAAAAGTAATGATAAAAGTAGGATTCATAACGAACTATTTTATATTTTTGTTCGCTAAATAAAAGTAACCGCTTATCAGAACGCTGAAAAAGACTGTACGTTGGGTGCTCGGTATCGTACTGGGAGTATATATCGGAGTAATTCTTTTGTTGAACATACCATTTGTTCAGCAAAAGTCTGCTGTATTTGTAGCAAAAGAGCTCTCTCATGTTATGGGAACCGAGTTGACCATTGGAAGAATAGATATGGGACTACTGAACCGTATCATCATAGATGACGTATTGCTCGATGACCAATCGGGAAAAGAAATGTTGAAAGTTGCCCGTCTTTCTGCCAAATTTGAAATACTTCCCCTTTTCAAGGGAAAAATCACAATCAGCAGTGTACAACTATTCGGCTTCAATATCAACCTGAACCAAAAAACACCAGACTCACCTCCTAACTTTAAATGCGTTCTTGATGCATTTGCATCGCAGGATACAATTAAAAAAGAGAAAAATATCGACCTGCGCATTAATTCCATATTGATTCGACGCGGCAAATTGGCATATGATGTATTTTCCGAAAAAGAAACTCCGGGAAAATTCAACTCCAAACATGTACGATTACAAAATATCATAGCTAATATTTCGCTGAAAGCGTTACAAAACGATTCGATCAATGCCTCCATTAAACGATTAAGTGTGGATGAGCAATCCGGATTTGAGCTCAAGAAGTTAAGTTTAAAGCTGGTAGCCAACGCCCAAAAAATGTCTATAGACAATCCACCGGAGGCGGCTACGGTTCACTGAGCAGCTACTGCGGCCTATGGATCAACGGCGGCTACCAAGCCCTGGGCCACGACTTCGTGGAGACGGACCGTTTGGAACCCACCGAAACAGAGGATGGTTACATCCACTATCGCTGCTCCAAGTGCCATGAGGAGAAAACAGATATTCTCCCGGCCACCGGCGGCGGAACGGAGCCAATAGAGCCTGCCCCTACGGAGCCGGTCTCCACCCCACGGAACCGACGCCCACGGAACTCAGCGACCCGGTCGTTACGGACCCCACCGAACCAAGTCCCTCGGACCCCAGTGATCCTACGCCCACAGAGCCAACTTCCGAATAGGACCAGCTGATGCGGCGGAGGATGGGAAACGCTCTAACGGGACACGGGAACGGTAAAGTTTTCCTTTGTAGAAGGGCGTTGAAACGAACGATGGAGGATACTGCATGAAAAGAGCAACACGAATATTAGCGGCACTTCTTTGTGTGCTGCTTCTGCTCCCAACGGTGGTCTTTGCGGAAGCGCAGCCTTCTTTGGAAAAACAGATCGCACAGAGTGCGGAGGGAATGTCCGCTCTGGGCGGCAAGAAGGGCGAATTGCTGAAGGACAGGGAACTGTTTCCTGCAGGCGATTCCGTCTGCGATTGGCTGGCCATAGCTATGGCACTGTCCGGCACAAGGGAGAGCTATTCCGACTATTTGGCGGAACTGAAAACCCATGCGGAGGACGCATACGCCAAAAACGGACGCCTGGACCGCAACAAGGCCACGGAATACCACCGGATCGCTTTAACGGTGCTGGCACTGGGGGGCGACCCCACCCACTTTGGCACGAAGCCCGACGGCTCGGCCATTGACCTGATCGCAGAGGGTACTTATAACTACGCCGGTGATCCGGGCGCTCAGGGCTTAAATGGCTGGATATGGGCGCTGCTGACCTTGGATGCCGGGGACACAGAGGTCCCGGCAGACGCCCTGTATTCCCGGGAGGACATGGTAAATGCCATTTCCGTTGCTCAGGAGCCGGACGGCGGCTTCGGCCTGATCCCCGGAAAATCGGATGTGGACATCACCGCTATGGCGGTGCAGGCCCTAGCTCCCTATCGGGACCAGATGGAGACCGAGATCGACGCAGCACTTTCCTATCTTTCCGGCCAGCTGACGGACACCTGCGGGTATATCGTCTACGGCGATGAAAACGCGGAAAGCACCGCCCAGGTCATCCTGGCCCTGTGTGCGCTGGGCATTGACCCGGAGACGGATAGCCGTTTTGTCAAGGGCGAGCACACCCTGCTGACGGAGCTTTCCCAGTTCCGAGAAGCGGACGGCACCTACCGCCATGTGCTGGAGGGGGCCGGCGACGGCCTGGCAACGGCCCAATCCGTCCTGGCCTTAGTGGCTGTGCAGCGTGTGCGGTCCGGGCAGCCGTGGGTGCTGCATTTTGACGGCACTCAAGCGCCCCGTGAGGCATTCGGCACAAATGGAATCATCATCTGCACCGTGATCGGTGCGGTAGTCGTAATCGCCGCCGGTGCGATCTACATCATCGGCAGAAAGAGGAAAAAAGCATGAACAAGCTGACAGATCAAATACAGGCAGAGGTCAACAAGGTCGTTTTGGGCAAGGAGGACATCGTCCGCAAGGTGCTGCTGGCCATCCTGGCACAGGGCCATGTGCTGCTGGAGGATGTCCCCGGCGTAGGCAAGACGACGCTGGCCAAGGCATTTTCCAAAACGCTAGGTCTGGACTCCAAGCGTGTCCAGTTCACCTCCGACACCCTGCCATCGGATATTATCGGGTTTTCCGTATTCGATAAGGCAGACGGCAAGCTGAAATATCAGTCCGGAGCCATTATGACCAATCTGCTGCTGGCGGACGAGATCAACCGTACCTCCAGCAAGACCCAATCCGCTCTGCTGGAGGCTATGGAGGAGTTGCAGGTCACCGTGGACGGCGTGACCCGGCCCTTGCCGAAGCCCTTTATCGTGCTGGCAACGGAAAACCCGGTGGGTTCTGCGGGTACGCAGATGCTGCCCGCATCCCAGCTGGACCGTTTCATGCTCCAACTGAGCATGGGCTATCCCAATCGGGCCAGCACGGCGGCACTGCTGAAGGATCGCCATCATGTGGACCCGCTCTCTGCCTGCCAGACAGTGACTTCCCCTGCCGAGCTGGAAAAGCTCATTGCAGAGGTCAGCAATATCCATGTGGCAGACCGAATTTATGACTATATTGCAGAGCTGGTGGATCTGACCCGCTCCAACGCCTATGTGACCCTGGGTGTCAGTCCCCGTGGCGCTTTGGCTGTGACCCGTGCGGCCAAGGCCAACGCCTACTTAGAGGGCCGGGACTATGTGATCCCTGACGATGTGTGCGCCGTGTTCCCGGATGTGTGCGTCCACCGTCTGATCCTCAACTCCAAGGCGCGGCTCCAGGACTATACAGCGGCACTGATCCTGCAAAATGTACTTACCTCCGTCCAGAAGCCGGATGTCCGGGAATTTTCCAGCAAATGAGAAAAACGATCTTAGGCAGTGCCCTGTGTTATCTGATCCTGCTGCTGGCGTTGGCGGCGCTGCTTCTTACAAGCGGCTCCTTCTGGGCGCTGGCCGGACTCTGCTTGCTGCTCCTGCTGCCCCTGGCCTCCTGGGCGGTCAATTTCTATGTCCGCAGGCACCTGCAGGCGGACATTCTGACCCCGGCCACAGCGGCAAAACGCACGGCAGTCAGCTGTCGGGTGCGTATCCGCAACGGAGCGTTTCTGCCCGTAATGCGCTATGGCTGTCAGGTCTCTATCCGCAATGATCTCACTGAGGAAGACCAGACAGTGACGCTGACCGGCAGCATCGGAGCCAAGGGCGAAAGCAGCCAAACCATCCTGCTGCAAAGCAGCTTCTGCGGCAGAGTGTATGTGCAGATCAGCTGGTTTACCCTGCTGGACTATCTGGGCCTGCTTCCCATGAAGGCCCTCGTGAAAGCGGATGCACGTCTGACCATCCTCCCGGACCTGTATCCAATGGAGGCGGACATGACCGCCCGACCGGCCTATGCCGACGACGGCGCTTCCAATCGACGGGGTGAGGACCGCAGCGAGGTGTACCAGCTCCGGGAGTATCGCCCCGGCGATGACATCCGGCAAATTCACTGGAAGCTGTCCTCCAAGTTAGATGAGCTGATTCTGAAAGAGGCCAGCCAGCCGGAGAGCCGTTCCCTTTTGGTATTCTGGGATAAGCGCACCGGCGGTAACCCCCAGCAGATGGACGCACTGGCGGAGGTCGTATCCTCCGCAGGCATGGCACTGCTGCAAAGTGGTGTACCCTATACCCTGTGCTGGACGGACCGGGACGATCTGCAGGCCCAGGACATTTCGGAGGAAAATCAGCTTTTGCAGGCTATCCCGGCTCTGGTAAAGACCAGGGGCAGCGCTGAGTGCCGCCTGCCCAAAACTGACGGTTACAGCCGAATTCTCTGTTTCGGCACAGCGCCGGAAGAACAGCTGCTCACGGACGGACGGGTGCATTTCATCCTCTGTACCGAAGAACAGTACCCCGGTGCGACCACCTTTGCCCCGCAGAATTATTCCGAAGCCATGCAGCGACTGGAGGTTTAACCCATCATGCGAAAAAATGAAAATGGACTCCAGTGGACCGTCGCCGAAACGGCACAGAAAAAGCTGCACTTTCCCTGGGGCGCTTGGGCGGCCTGCTCTGTGCTGACGGTGGGCTTCTGCTTGTTTTTGACGACTGCATTCCCATCCGTTCCCTATCCCTGGTGGGCTATGACAGCAGCTGCGATTTTGGTGCAGGCGGCGTTGCTGATAGTATACCAAACCAGAATCGGGAATTGGCTCGTTCCGGTGGGCATTGGTGTGCTGCTTCTTCTGAGCCTGGCACTGCACAAATTTGTCCTACCCGGTTTTGGAACACTGGCAAATGATTTCCTGACCCTGCTGACCGGAAAGACCGGGAAGATCTACCTGGACTTTGCGGCAGCGGATGCCCAATTTCTGCCTCTGGCGGTAACGGTTCTGCTGCTGGCGGTGTCGCTACTTCTCAGCCGCAGCGCATGGAGCGGACGGATGCTGCTGGCCTTGCCGATTCTGCTGCCCTGCTATGGGGCTATGCTGCTGGGCCTGTTTCCCGTGAGCATCGGCGGTGGACTGCTGATTATCGGCACGGTGCTGCTTATGGTGCAGCGCACGGCGGCGTGCGAAGCCCTTTCGGGCGCTCCGGCGCAGCTGATCTTGCCGGTCCTGTGTGCGGCCCTGTGCCTGCTGGTGGGCCTGTCTTGCCAGGATAAGCTGGATACGGACCTGGTAGAAACGATGCAGACCCAGCTCCACCAGCGGCGCTATGACAGCGATACCAATTCCATGCCGGAAGGAAACCTCAAGAACTTACCCGCCTGGAATAAAAGCGACACCCCGGCATTGGAAGTCACGATGGAGCAGCCGGAAAAGGTGTATCTGCGAGGGCAGATTTACGACACCTACACCGGCACCGGCTGGAAGGCAGCCGATACCGAAGACACCGCCCAATATGAGGACCTTTTCTATTGGCTCCATGAGGCGGGTTTCTACGGCCAGAGTCAAATTGCACTGGCGGATGGCTATACGGAGACGGCCACACCGCTGTCCATGACTATACGAAATCTCTCCGCCTGTTCCGCCCACGGCTACTATCCCTATGCCGTCTACGGCAGTGAAACGCTGGAGGCAGACCGCATCGGGGACACGAATCTGCCCCCGGCAGAGAGCCTGTATTATCTGAAAGGCAGCGTCCCGGACTGGTACCAAATCCAGCGGAACCTCTCCACGGCCCAGGGCCGGGAGAACATCGAAAACTATCTATCCAAGGAGCAGGCCTATGCCGACTATCTCCGGGCTATGGACCTGCAAATGACTCAGGACAGCTGGGCCGTCCTCCGGCGGCAATTGAAGCTGGACACCCAGGCCCGGACCATCAGCGACATCCGCACCATTATCTTTGACTATCTACGGGAAGCCATGACCTACGACGAGACTGCCCGAACCATGAACGGCAGCGGTGACTTCCTGCAATATACGCTGGAGCGCAGCGGACACGGCTACAGCGTCCATTACGCCACGGCAGCGGTGCTGATGCTGCGCTACATGGGCGTTCCGGCCCGCTATGTGGAGGGATATTACCTCTCGGCGGAGGATGCCACCCGCTACAAGGCCGGCGAGCCCATCACCTTAACAGAGGAAAACGCCCACGCCTGGGCGGAATACTATGTCAGCGGTGTCGGCTTTGTGCCCTTCGAGGTGACTCCCGGCTACATAGACGATGAGGAGATGTCTCTGGGCGGCGACAGCCCGGATGAGAATACCTACGAGAACAACACCCAGCAATTTGTAGAGGTGGAGCAGCCGGAGGAGATCAACGAGCACAAGCAGGACCGATTTACCTTCTCACTGAATGCCCACTACCTACTGCTTTTTCCCTTGCTGCTGATCTTGCTGCTGGCCGGGTGCATTTTCCATCGCCGCAGGGTGTTTCGGAAGAAGATGGCCGCTATCGACGCCGCAAACGACCGGCAGGCCATTGCCATGCGCTATGGCTATGCCGTTTGCCTGCTGCGCCACAGTACGGTGCAGTTCTCGGAGGATGCTGCGGAGGCCGCAGAACTGAATCAAAAGGCGCTGTTCAGCACCCAGGAGATGACCCCGGAGCAGCGCAAGCAGGTTGACTCATTTGCCGTGCGTGTACTGGATGCCTGCAAGGGCAGCTGGACAACCTGGGAGAAAATACGGTACCGGCTATGGAACTGCCTGTATTGAAAAAAAGGAGGAAGGAAAATGCACAAAAGAGTAATGGCTCTGCTGCTGAGTCTGGTGCTTCTGCTCTCTGCCGCCATGCCGGTCACGGCGATGGCCGCAGAGGGGTACGCCGGTAGCTTTGTGCTTGTGGCTATGAACGCCAACAGCACCATCGTGGAGCCGACCCGTATCCAGTATAAATCTGGGCAAACCATTCAACAGGCGCTGGCGGATTCAGATATTGACTTCGTCGGCCTGGAAAACGGATTCGTCTATGAGATCAACGGCGTTTCCGCCAATTACCTGCTCTATTATGACAAGGGTGGCTATAAGCTGGACGCTCCGGCTTCTTCCGTCAAGGCCCTTTGCTTCCATGTATCTTCGACTTATTCGGACGCAGCTATCCAGCTGATTATCCAAATGGCGGATTACCTGGACATGACCAACCATGTGCAGAATTATCCGGCAGCGGCCAGTGCCTACGCAGCGGCGCTGAAGGGCCTGCGGACGGCAACTGCCGACTCGGCAGGACCATTGCTGAAAAACCTAAAGGCCGCCATTGCCGAATATGCGGCCCTTCTGGACGGGACCAAATACACCGTCTCTGCCACAGCAACCCAAAACGGCAATGCGGTGGAGGCACCGATCCTCTCCCTTACGGATGTCTATGGCAATGTTACCACCGGCACCGGCAGCGTCCAAGTCATCGCCGGCGACTATAAGTTCTGTGTGTCCGACGGCGGATATAACCGCACAGAGGGAACGCTGACGGTCTCCGCCGACGCCCAGGTCTCTGCGACCCTGCCCTACGGCGAGTGGTTCGGCAATATCCGGCTGCTGGATGTCGATCAAGAACCCTACCGCGCTGCACAAAACCGCGCGAACCACACGGCGCAGTATTGGATCGAGGATACAGCCAATGCTCTGAGCAGCGTGTACCTGAATGCTGTGATGGGCAATGTTCCGAATACCAAGACCACCAAGCTCCGCACCATTTATACCGGCACCAACGGCAAGGATATGTCGGGCACATCCCGCAGCTGGAACAGCACAGCTACATCCCTTACTTATCTGCTGACCTCTGGCATGGAGGGCAAGACCTTCGCGCTGGAAGCACAGTATACAGGCTCGGACGGCTACACGCAGATTCAGTCCTACAATGTCACCGTGACCCGTGTGCCCACGCTGAAGGCTCTGGCAGCCACGGCGGAGGGGACCAAGCTGCCCCTGGAGTTTGCGCCCAACACCCGGGAGTACAGCCTAAAAACCGTGTCCTCCACTGTGGATATTGACGCCGCACCATTTGGTGAGGATTATACCGTCACCGGAACCGGGGCGGTGCAGCTGACCGGAGACACGCAGGATCACATGATTCAGGTAACAGCGCCCAACGGGGAGCAGAGCACCTATACCCTCCACATTCAGAAGGTAGCTTCCGTACCGGTGACACTGGCTGTGCCTTCCGGAACAACGGTGCAGGTGATCAATGGAGCAGGCTCCGAGATTGCCCCGGTGGACGGGATCTATCACCTGGTCCCCGGCGAGAGCTATACCTGCATCGCCACGAAGAACACCTGGTATCATACGCAGATCACCTTCACGGCCTCCAGCGGACTGAATGTGTCCGTCCCGGAGCCTGTCACCACCGACTGGCTGACCGATCTGGCATTCTACAACGGCACCTATGCTTCCAGCCGGATCGCCTACGCCGCCGACAAGACCTTCACGGCGGAAGACCACACCTACAACTATACGGTGTCCGACTGCAACAGCTCCGTTGCCATGCAGGCCACGGCAACCGGAACCGTGACGGCGCTGTATCGGACCCAAAGCACCGTGCCGGAGATTCATAATCTCGCACGGATGGAGACGATCACAACGCCTGTCAGCAAAACGGATCTTGCTCAGAGCCTGACCTACGCCGTGGCCAAGGCCGGTTACGGCCAGACGGTGACGATCCGCATTTCCAAGACAGAAAACGGCACTACCTACTATCAGGACTACAATATTCAGCTGCTGCGGCAGCTGCACCTGTCCAGCCTGACTATTGCCACAAAGGATGAGACACTGCCCTTTGTAACTCCAAAGGGCGCAACGGCCCGCTTTGATCGAGATACCACGGATTATTATGTTAAGGTAGACCGGGAAACCGCCGCTCTCTACCTCTCCGGCACCTATCCCAACAGCAGCACAGACACCGCCTGCTGCGGCGGGTACTATGCCAAGGTCAACGGCGTACGCTATGATACGCTGGCCGGCGCAGAAGCGGTCCTGAACACAGACCTTTATAATGAGGATATTTCGGTACAGGTCTGCCACGCAGATACCGGCAGCATTGAGCTGACCTATACCGTCCATGTTCAGAAAAGTGACCCCATCCAACTGACCATCCAAACGACCCCGGCGGATGCCACGGTGTTCCTGACCAACGACCTGAACGGCAAGCGCATCGTGGAGAAAAACGGCACCTACAGCCTGACCCCCGGTGCCAGCTATTCCTACACTACCACCTGCGCCGGGTACATCGGTCAAACGGTGGAGCACTATACCGCCCCCGACAAGGACGGTACACTGACCATTACGCTAAAGAAGGCTCCAGCCAACGACAAGCTCATCAATTTCGATTCTGCGTGGCCCCACTTACGCCAAAACAATGAGAATAACGGTGTGGTGGACTACAAGACGCCGGTCTACGCCAAGGATGCCGAGCTGTACTGGGCTACCTCCATTGGATCCGGCTACGATGTGAACGCCTGCGGCTGCCCCATTTTGGTGGACGGTGCCATCTACACCTACTCCGGCTCCCGCATTTACAAGGTGGATGCTATCTCCGGCGAAATTCTCATTGATAAGCCCATGGATCACAACTCCAGCTTCGCCATCAACCCGCCCACCTACGCCAACGGCATGATTTTCGTGGGCCTGTCTGACGGCACGATCCAGGCGTTCGACGCCAATACCCTGGACTCCCTGTGGATCTATCGGGACTCCATCGGCGGTCAGCCCAACAGCTCTATTGTCTATCACGATGGCTACATCTACACCGGTTTTTGGGTAGGCGAGATCAACGAGGCCCACTATGTGTGCCTGAGCGCCACCGACGAGGACCCCACGCAGACGATGGAAGAAAAGCTCCCCACTTGGTACTACACCAGCAAGGGCGGCTTCTATTGGGCCGGTGCCTATGTGTGCGATGACTTCCTGCTGATCGGCACGGATGACGGTGCTTCCGGCTACACCACCGGCAAGCCCAGCCTGCTGTCCTTTAACCCCAAGACCGGCGAACTGCTGTCCAGCTACAAAATGGACGTGACCGGAGACATCCGCAGTTCCATTACCCATTACAACGGCAAGTATTACTTCACCAGCAAGGGCGGCTACTTCTTCGAGGCCAGTGTGGATGCGAAGGGTAACATCGAATCTGTCCGCACCCTGAAGCTCTACAACTATGCAGACGATCCCGCCAATCCCGCCATGTCCACCTGTACGCCCACCATTTACAATGGACGGGCCTATATCGGTATCTCCGGCACGGCGCAGTTCGGTGCATACAGTGGCCATAACCTTACGGTCATCGACATCCCCAACTGGGAGATCGCCTACACCGTGCGGACCCACGGCTATCCCCAAACCAGCGGCGTTCTGACCACGGCCTATGAGGAAGAAACCGGCTGCGTCTATGTGTATTTCTTCGATAACTTCACCCCCGGCAAGCTCCGGGTGCTGGAGGACAAGCCCGGTCAGACCGAGGTTTCTCTGAAAACCATGGAGACCTATACCGCCAGCGGAAAAAAGGAGACCTATACGACGCCCTACAACATCTTCACTCCCAGCGGCGCACAGGCCCAGTATGCCATTTGCAGCCCCATCATGGACGAGTACGGCACCATCTACTTTAAGAACGACTCCGCCTACCTGATGGCCGTGGGCAGCACCATTGAACGCATCGAGGTCACGAAGCTGCCGGACAAGACGACCTACAATGTAAAAGACACCTTCGACCCCACCGGTATGCAGGTAACGGCCTACTACGCCAACGGCATGACCCGCGATGTGACAAAGTATGTCACCTGGTCCGATAAGCCGCTGAAGGCCAGTGATACCGACTTCCAGATCACCTTCCCCTACGCCATGTACCAAAACCGAGAAAACAGCGACACCCTGGAGATGGAATACGGCGTCCACTGCGATAAGCCCATGACTACCCTGACCCTGACCATTGGGGACCAGACCGAGGTCAAATACGGTGATGTAAATGGGAATGGTAAAGTCGATTCCACGGATGCCGCCATTGTCTACCGTTATGCAAATGGAAAATATCAGTTGTCTGCGGATCAACTTTTGGCAGCTGATGTAAATGGTGATGGTGTCGTGAACACGACGGATGCTGCATTGATCTACCGTGTAGCAAACGGAAAGCTGTCAAAGTTCCCGGTGGAACAATAAATCATAGTGGTACACGGAAATAACCCGGATATGAAATGACCTCCCCAGCTTGCCCACCGTGCGCATTGTACGGTGGGTAAGCCGCACTGACGGCAAAAAAACATTTCTGCAAGGAGAAGACGCCTATGAAAAAACATTCCATTGCGCTGCTGCTCCTGCTGGTGCTGCTGACCGGCTGCGGCGCAAAGACAGAGGAGGCACCATGGCAGACCGCCTACCGTGAAACGGGTAAATATCTACAAGAGCAAGATGCGCTTTCCGCAGGCTCTGTTGGCGGCGAGTGGGCGGTGATCGGCCTGAGCCGTGCCGGACTTCTCAGTGATGAGACTGCGCAGAGCTATGAGCAGACGGTAGAGGACTATGTCAAGCAAGCAGGTTCCGTGCGGCTGCACCACGCGAAATCCACTGAGAACTCCCGCGCCATCTTGGGCCTGACGGCTGCCGGATATAATGCCGCCAACATGGCGGGCGTTGATCTGACGGCGGGTCTAACCGACATGGCCTATCTGCGGGCACAGGGTACCAACGGCCCCATCTGGGCGCTGATCGCGCTGGACTGCCATGGCTACGATATTCCCCAGTGCGCCGATGGCGAGGAGCAGACCACCTGCGAGGGACTGGTGGCGGAGATTCTCTCCTATCAGTGCAGCGACGGCGGCTGGGCGTTGATGGGCGACGAATCCGATGTGGACATGACCGCCATGGCCCTGACATCTCTGGCCCCTTATCAGGAGGAGACAGACATCAAGGCGGCAGTTGACGCGCCGCTGACCTATCTGTCCGATGCTCAGCAGGCCGATGGCGGCTTCATGAGCTGGGGCGCGGCCAACAGCGAGTCCTGCGCACAGGTCATCGTGGCTCTGACGGCGCTGGGCATTGATTCCGCAGCGGACAGCCGCTTCGTAAAAAACGGCGCGTCCCCGCTGGACGGCCTGTGCGCCTTTGCCTGCGAGGGCGGCGGCTTCCGTCACAGCGATGAGGTATGGCTACCGAGCAGGGCTTCTACGCACTGGCCGCCTGCGACCGCTTCCGGCAGGGCCAGACACGCCTGTTCGACATGACGGATATTGAGGTGAAGTGATATGCGGCGATCCAAACCTCTGTGCACATTGCTTCTGGCACTGCTCCTGCTGACCTGTGCCGGAGGGAAAACCGGCTCCTGTAGAGCCACAGGACAGCGATGTGGATGCGGACACAAAGTATACCTGCATCATATCCATCTCTTGCGAGACGATCTTGGACAATATTGATAAGTGCGTTGAGAGCAAGAAAGCCCTTGTGCCGGAGGACGGTATCATCCTTCCAGCCACAGAGGTAACGTTCAGCGACGGCGAAAGTGTCTACGATGTACTGCAGCGTGTCTGCAAGGCAAATAAGATACACATGGAGTCCAGCTTTACGCCGGTGTATAACAGTGCCTATATCGAGGGTATTCACAATCTGTACGAGTTCGATGTAGGGAAGCTCTCCGGCTGAATGTATGCCGTCAACGGATGGTTTCCTAACTACGGCTGCTCCCGCTACCAACTGAATAACGGCGATGTGGTGGAGTGGTGCTATGCCTGCGATCTGGGAGAAGATCTCGGCAGTGGTATGGGAGGATAATGGAGGCACCAGAATATAGAGAACGCTGATATAGGAAGCGGAGTTCCCGGAACACATTGGCCTCTGGAGATATTCGAGAGGCCGCCTAACCATGCGACCAGACAACACAACAAAACGGACAAAAAGCCAAGGATGGCCCTTTGCGGCCATCCTTGGCTTTTTGTCCGCTTTTCATTATGCGGATACCAATTTCATTGCCGTGCCCCACCGTTTCTGCCGTTTGCGAGTTCTTCACAAATGACGAAACGGAGGGAATAAAAGGTCCCGTCAAGATTTATGCGCAAAATTGTTTGCAGGCTCCGGCGGAGTGAAGTCAGCCGGCAACGGAGGCGTCGTCCATAACCGCCTCCAAGTGCTTCATGTTCATGTATTTCTTGTTGCCCCACTGGGTGCCCGCCACATGGCGCAGCCGTGCGCAGACCAGCATCAGGGCGGAGTTGCCGTCCGGGAACGTCCCCACCACGCGGGTTCTGCGGCGGATCTCCCGGTTCAGCCGCTCGATCACGTTGTTGGTGCGGATGCGCGTCCAGTGCTCGCTGGGAAAATCGCAGTAGGTCAGCGTTTCCTCAATGCCGTCCTCGACCTTCTTGGCAGCTTCCTTCAGTTTCATGGTGCGCAGCTCGGCGACCACGGCTTTCGCCTTCTCACGGGACGCTTTTTTGCTCTCCTGGGCGTGGATCGCCTTGAGCATTTTTGCCACAATTTTGACCTTGG
>OGHH01001916.1_pt1 | contig 13222 bp, 10 predicted proteins | sample 1571471 | NCBI WGS metagenome assembly OGHH01 (sample SAMEA2581936, study PRJEB24529) | metagenome | biome: Human gut stool | place: China | collected 2011
CCTTCAGCGGATCGGTTATTCTTCTGCGGCGTCCTCGGCAGGTGCGTCGGCGGGTTCCGCCTTGTCTTCGCCAAACAGCAGGCGCTCGTACTCATCAAGCTCCTTCTCGCGGCGGCGGAGATAAACGGCCACGGCGGCCAGTGCACCGGCGATGGCGGCCAGCGTAGCGATCACGGCGATCAAACAAGATTTCTTCATAGGTTCAGCACACTCCTTTTTTGGGTCGGAACGATGGGTCCGGAACATCCTTTGTGTCGGGGTGGCCCTTTTCGCGGTGGGCCATGGAACCGCCCTTGCGGATATCGTGTAGAAATATCGCGTTAGGAATATTATACCCGGAATGCAAAAAAATTACAACTGCCAATCCGTAAATTTTCATCGACCTGCACGAAAAAAGTTAAAATGCAGCGGCCAGCAGTTTGCGGTACGCCTTGAACGCACCGGGCAGGGTGTACGCGGCTTCCAGCTGTTCCGGGCTGGCCCAGACGCAGCCGGCGGGGGCGGGTCGGCGCTCTGCCGTGAAGAGATAGCCGCCCATGTGCCACTCGATGTGGCTGAAGATGTGCCGGGCCGGGCGGAGGGCTTTGGCGGCATCGGGGGTGCAGACGACGCCCAGCGCCGCCAGACGGGCGCGGGCCTCGTCGGCGGAGAGAGATTCGTCCTCCCAGAGCACCGGCTGCCACAGGCCCGCCAGCAGACCCTTTTCGGGCCGCTGCTGGAGCAGGACGCCCTCCGGGCTGCGGACGAGCGCCAGCGTCACCGGCTCGATGCGGCGGGCCTTGGGGGCCGCTTTGCGGGGCAGGGTGAGGGCCGTCCCGGCGGCATAGGCGGCGCAGAGGTGGGCCAGCGGGCACTGCGCACAGAGCGGAGCACCGTTGGGTACGCAGACCAGCGCGCCCAGCTCCATCAGGGCCTGATTGTAGTCGCCGGGGGCAGCCGGGGGCTGGTGCTCCATGACGCGGGCCGTGAATGCCCGCTTGACCTTGGGGTCAGTGATGAGGCGGTCGTCGTTGTACAGGCGGGAAAACACCCGCAGCACATTGCCGTCCACCGCAGGCACCGGCAGGCCGAAGCTGATGGAGGCGATGGCACCCGCCGTGTAGTCGCCGATGCCGGGCAGGGCGCGGAGGGCATCGTAGTCGGCGGGCAGTTCGCCGCCGTACTGCGCACAGACGAGCTTTGCCGCCTTTTGCAGGTTTCGCACCCGGCTGTAGTAGCCCAGACCCTCCCACAGTTTGTGGAGCTTTTCCTCCTCGCAGGCGGCAAGGGCGGGGATGTCCGGCAGAGCGGCAAGGAACCGCTCATAGTAGGGCAGCGCCGCCGAGACGCGGGTCTGCTGCAGCATGATCTCACTCAGCCAGACATGGTAAGGGGTGGGGTCGGAGCGGAAGGGCAGGATGCGGTGGTTCGCATGGAACCAGTGGAGCAGGGCGGGCGAAATGTTTTCCACGAAATGTTACCTCGATGTTGAAAATGACCCTCTCAGTCTCGCTATCGCTCGCCAGCTCCCCCAAGGGGGGAGCTTTGGTGCGGTACTTTACCGGAAGAACCAAACCTCGCCCTTCGGGAGAGGTGGCATTGCGAAGCAATGACGGAGAGGGTCGTACTTTATTTTTTAGAATCCGTACGCGGTGCGGGGGAACGGCAGGACATCACGGATGTTCTGGATGCCCGTGAGGTACATGATCATGCGCTCGAAGCCCAGGCCGTAACCGGCATGCTCCACGCCGCCGAACTTGCGCAGGTTGAGGTACCAGTCGTAACTGGATTTGTCCAGCCCCAGCTCGTCCATGCGGGCTGCCAGCTTGTCGTAGTCTTCCTCACGCTGGCTGCCGCCGATCAGCTCGCCGATGCCGGGCACCAGCATATCGGCTGCGGCCACGGTCTTGCCGTCCGGGTTCTGCTTCATGTAGAAGCTCTTGATCTCCTTCGGGTAGTCGGTGACGAAGACGGGCTTCTTGAAGACTACCTCGGTCAGGTAGCGCTCGTGCTCGGTCTGGATGTCCACGCCCCACTCGACGGGGAACTGGAACTTCTTGTTGTTCTTCTTCAGCACCTCGATGGCATCGGTGTAGGTGATGCGGCCAAATTCGCTGTTCGCCACCAGCTCCAGACGCTCGATGAGGCCCTTGTCGATGAACTGGTTGAAGAAGGCCATTTCATCCGGGCAGTTGTCCAGCACGTAGCGGATGACGTACTTGGTCATGGCCTCGGCGGTGTCCATGTAGCCGCTCAGGTCGCAGAAGGCCATCTCCGGCTCGATCATCCAGAACTCGGCGGCGTGGCGGGTGGTGAAGCTCTTCTCCGCACGGAAGGTGGGGCCGAAGGTGTACACCTTGCCAAAGGCCATGGCCATGGCCTCGGCCTCCAGCTGGCCGGAAACGGTCAGGTTGACAGGACGCTTGAAGAAGTCCTTCGTGTAGTCAACGCCGCCCTCGTCGTTGCGGGGGATATCGTTGAGGTCAAGGGTGGTCACTTGGAACATCTCACCGGCGCCCTCACAGTCAGAGCCGGTGAAAATCGGCGTATGCACGTAGGTAAAGCCGTGCTCATGGAAGAACTGGTGCAGGGCGAACGCCGCCTGGCCGCGCACGCGGAACGCAGCGTTGAAGGTGTTGGTACGGGGGCGCAGGTGGGTCATGGTGCGCAGATAGTCCATGCCCATCTTCTTTTTCTGCAGCGGATAGTCGCCGCCGCAGGGGCCGAGCACGGTGATTTCATCCGCATTGATCTCAAAGGGCTGCTTGGCGCCCGGGGTCACAACAACGCTGCCGGTGACCTCAAAGCTCGTGTACAGACCGCACTTGGCGATCTCGGCATAGTTGGCAAGCTTGTCGGCCTGAAAAACGATCTGGACGGGCTTATAGCAGCTGCCGTCGGACAGCGAGATAAAGCCGATATTTTTAGAATCGCGCACAGTCTTGGCCCAGCCGCAGACGGTGACCTTGGTGCCGTCTGCAGGGGTGGCCTTGTACAGCGATGCAAGTTCCGTTCTCTGCATGGATAGTCCACTCCTCTTTATATATGAATGTTCCTATTGTAACAGGTATTTTATAAAAAGTAAAGAGCCGATATTTGCAGAGTTGCAGGGTTGCAGGGGCCGGGCATGCCCGGCCCGGAGGTATCCAGCGGGCAGGCGTTTATGGGAAGGTGCAGGGCCGGACATGTCCGGCCCCTACCGCGCGGCGATGATGTTACGTTTGCGATGCCATGAAGGTCTGTGGGGCGTCGGGGACGCCGATTCCTACCGTAGGGGCGGATTCCATATCCGCCCGTGGGAGTGTGCGGCGGCGCAAGCTGCCCGGGAAGATGAATCCCGCCCCTGATTAAAATTGTAATAAGAGATTTACCCTCCCAGCACCCCGGCTAACGCCTCGGCGGCGTACTCTCCGGCGCGGAGGGCCTCGTCCAGCGTGTTTGCGTGGCCGCCGATCTCTATTAAAAGACTGCCTGTCGTTAAATCCTGATTGTAAAACCGATACCCGCACAGCACGGGGCGGGTCAGGCCCGGGTAGGCACTTTCCATAGCGGCCTCCCATTCGGCGGCAAAACGCAGATTGAGCCGCCAGTTAGGCAGGGCAATGCTGCTGCCGTTGCCGCACCCGGCAATGACCATGACCTGCGCCGTGCTCTCGCCGTCGATCTCGCACACGGGCTTGACCCGCGTGCCGTCGCTGTCCTCGATGGCATCGCGGTGGACGTCCAGCACGACCTTTATAGAAGGGTAGCGCTCCAGATACGCCTGCACGCCCGCGCGGCTGCGCTTATAGCTGTCGGTGTAGCCGGGCGCGTCGTAGAGCGTTTCGTCGTGCAGCGTGCGGATGCCCGCCGCGTTGAGCACCTGCGCCATTTTCTCTCCGACGGCGCACATATTCAGCGCCGTGCTTTTGCTGCGGGCCGTGTAGCCGGGGTCAAACACGGGGTCCGGCCAGGTCTGGTAGCTCTCGGTGGCATGGGTGTGCATGATGAGCACCTGCGGCAGGGCACTGTTCTTTTCAACGACAAACGGTAAATTTTGCGTCGTTACGGCGGCGCGCAGGTCAGCGTCGGTGTGCTCGGTGCTGTTTCGGATGCTGCCTGCGGCCAGTGCCACATAGCCGTCGCCGCTGCCCTGCCTGAGCGTCACGCTGCGGATGCGGCCCGCGTCGTCCAGCTCCGGCGCGGCGCTGGGCAGCGGCGTGGAAGCGGGGGACGGCTCCGGCGTGGGCGTCGCCGCAGCTGTCGGGGCCGGGGAGGGCGTCGCCGTGGGCACGGGCGTGGGGCGGCGGTCCGGCTTCTGGGGCTTGTAGGCGGCCCGGGCGGCATCCGCCGGCCAGGCGATGGCCGCAGCCGCCGCGGGGTCCTGCAAAAACAGCGCCCCGCGCACGATCCACGCCCGCCCGGGGCAGACCGCACACGCGGCCAGAACCGCCGCCGCACTGCCCGCAAATGCGGCCCCGCACAGCGCAGCCGCCGCCCACCGGCGCAGCTTTTGCATGGCACACACCCCCTTGTACCAGAATTTTATGCGATTTTTTTGGTTTCTATGAAGTTTTTTTCAAAAAGCCCTTGCAACTTTGCAAAAAGTGTGGTAGGATAACTTGTACTGTTATGGGGAACCAAGGAGGTGGAACGAATGCCTAATATTAAATCTCAGAAGGATCGTGTTGTTCAGGCCAAGAAAGAGGCTCTGCACAACAAGGTCGTCAAGTCCAACCTGAAAACAGTGGTCAAGAAGGCAAACGCTGCCATCGACAGCAATGCTGCTGACAAGGAGACCGTCGTTAAGGTTGCTGTCTCTGCCATCGACTCTGCTAAGAGCAAGGGTGTCATCCATAAGAACACCGCTGCCCGCAAGATCAGCCGCATGGCTAAGCGCGCCAACAAGGCTGCTGCTCAGTAATTGATCGCATGAACAATGCCCGCCGTGGAAACACGGCGGGCATTTTCATTTATATTTTACGGAAAAGGCTTCTCCCCTGGGGGAGAAGCTGTCCGCGAAGCGGACTGATGTGGGGAGAGTGTGCCCTGACAGCCCGTTACCGGGCGGCAGTGGCAAGGTCTGCCCTCATCCGTCTGCGGGCGGGGCCGCAGACACCTTCCTCCCGAGGGGGAAGGCTCCCATTTTATAGCTCCTGCTCCATCAGCAGCTTCTTCAGCGGCAATAGCGCCGCGGGCTCGGCGCTGAAGGTGCGGATGCCGAGCTTTAAATAGGCCGGCATGGCATCCACGGCGGCAACGGTGATGCCGCAGAGGTAGACCTGTGCACCGTGCTCCTGCGCCTGCTCCAGAATGCCGCTGACAAGGCGCAGCACGGCGGGGTTCGTCAGCTGGTTCACGGCGGCGGTGGGGTTCTGCACAAGGCCCAGCGTGTAGCGGGTCAGGTCCTCAATATCCACAGCCATCAGCTGCGCGCCGTGCTCCATCATATCCCCGGCCATGACCGCAGCGGACGGCATGTCCACAACGCAGCCCAGCATCATCGAGCCTGTCTCGCGGCCCTCGGCCAGCAGCTCGTCGCGGCAGGTGTTGACCTCGTCAACGCAGCGATCCCAGTCGGCCACATCTTTTATCATCGGAAACACGACCCGCAGGTCGCCGTCCGTGGCGGCGCGCAGCAGCGCCCGGATCTGCGGCTTGAACAGCCGGTTGCCGCGCAGGCGGTCCTGCGTCTCCCCGGCCCAGGGGGCATCGTCGTCGGCGCGGGTATCGCAGGTGCGCAGCAGCACGGGCACGCCCTCGGCGCTTTTCAGCAGCTCGCGCAGACGGGTGGTCTGCACCTCGTCGCTCTGGTCGTACAGAATCGCGGTCTCGGTGCGCACAAGGCCGATGCCCGCCGCGCCGCGCGTATGGGGCACGTCGCTGTCGCTGATGTTGCAGGTCGGCATCAGGCGGAAGGCCGTGCCGTCCTTCGTCAGGCAGGGCAGGGCGGCCACGGGGTTGGGCTTCTGGCCGTGCAGGCGGCTCAATGCAATTTTACAGTCCGCCTGGGCGATCTGCGCACCGTCCGGCTCCACAATAAGCGTGCCGTTGTCGGCGTCAAGGATCGCACGGTGGCCCACGGCCATGGCCGCAGTGCCGCCGCCCAGCTGTACCACCGCCGGGATGCCCATGCTGCGGGCCATGATGGCGGCATGGCTGACCGTGCTGTCCTGGTCGCTGGCCAGGCCCAGCACCATGCGGCGGTCCAGACTGAACAGGTCACTGGGGAAAAAGCGGTCCGCCACCAGGATGCTGGGGCGCTTCAGATGCAGGCGGCGGCGCGGGCGTCCGTCCAGAATATCCACCACGCGGCGGCAGACGTCGCAGACATCGACGCTGCGCTCCCGGATGTACTCATCATCGACATTTTTCAGGCGGCCCGCAAAAATCTGCTCGGCGCGCTCGACGGCGGCAGCCCCGCCCGCACCGGCGGCGATATAGTCACCGATCTCGTTCGTGAAGGACTCGTCCTCCAGCAGGGCGATCTGGAACAGCAGAATATCCGCGTCCGGCCCCTTGGCGCGCTGGCTCAAACGGCGCAGCTCATCCTTGGCCAGCACGACGGCGACGTCGTAGAGGGCACGCTCCCGGAACGGGTCGCAGACGATGCGGTGCAGGCCGGTGGTGCCGTGGTCGATCTGCTCAACCGGGCCGACCACAATGCCGGTGGACGCCGGTACGCCGGTATAGGTGTGCATAGGATGCCTCCTTTTTTCTTCTTGGCCCCCTCCGGGAGGGTGCTCCCGCAGGGTCGGATGAGGGGCGGGTTCGCCGCAGACACCCGTTAAAGGCTTACCGCCCGGCCCCTACAGCGCGATACTTTGGCAAACGCTGGCGGAGCCCCAAGGGGGAAGCCTTTTTACAAAATCGGCAGCTCGCCCAAGGTCTTGCTGACCAGGGCAGTCACGAATTCCTCGGGCACGGCGGCGGCGATGGCACGCTCGGTCACGAGGGTGTTGTCCCTGCCGTCCAGCAGGGCGGGGAAGCGGTCTGCCGGGTCCTTGTCAAAGCTGCCCATGAAGGTCGCGGCCAGCAGCTTCGGCGTGTAGGGCATGTCCTCGGGCACGCCGACGTGCTCGGCGGCCAGTTCCAGCGGGGCCAGTGCGCCGCGGGTGGGCGCACTCGGGTTCGGTGCATAGGGCGCCGGGTAGTTTGCGCGCAGCCGCGCGTTTTTCTCCACAAGGTCAATTTCCGGTGCGCGGGCGCAGACCTCGGCCAGCAGCTTTTGGTATTGCTCGGCAAAGCGAGCCAGAAATTCCTCATTGTCGGGCAGCATGGCATAGGCCGTGCCGCCGCAGCGGCCAAACAGCCGCAGCGTGTCAAAGTAGCCCAGCGCGATGTTGCGCCCGGCGCGGGCGGGGTCAAAGTCCAGCGTCGGGCCCAAATCCCAGTGGCTGCGCACGATGCGCGTCGGCAGGCCGGTGGTGTTGGGGCGTACAATGCCGATGCCGTCCACATCGACGCCGAGCAGCTCCGCTGCGCCCATTTTTGCGGCCAGATCCAGCGGCATATTGTCGCGCCAGCCGCCGTCAATGTACTTTACACCGTCAATTTCCCGCGGGCGCAGGGCCGGGAAGCAGGCACTGGACGCCAGCATATAGTCCTTTAACTGCCCTTCGGGGATGTCCTCGATGGGGCACTGCACGCTGCGCAGGCTGCCCAGCTCGGTCATGACAAGGCCGAAGTGGATAGGCGATGTGCGCACGGCGTCCTCGTCGATCAGACGGTCGATCATCTCGGCCAGCGGTTCAACGTTCAGTCCGCCGCTGCGGATGATGTCGAGGAAGAACGCGCGCAGCTCCTCGGGCTTGAGCGTTGCGGGGACTTCGAGAACATCGTGAATTTCCAGGCTGCGCCACAGATCCTCGGCCTCCTGGATCTTGCCCATCGTGAACAGGCAGCCGTTCAGCGTGCCGACGCTTGCACCCGTGATGATGTCAGGCGTCCAGTCCAGCTCCTGCAGAGCGCGCCAGACGCCGATCTGATAGCTGCCCTTGGCCCCGCCGCCAGCCAGCACCAGCGCACGTTTTCCGGTATGTTCCATCGGAAAAAGCCCTCCTGTTTTGTAGTTTTATTCATTATAGCATTTTCTGTTTTAAGTTGCCATAGCAAACCGGGTCACAATCTGCGGAAATTGCGCAGTTTTTTCAAATTTTATAAGGTGCTTGCAATAGCAGGAGAAATGGAGTAAACTTAAAATACGCCCGTAGGGGAGGGATTCATCCCTCCCGTGGACTTAGCGACGCGGCACACGTCCCGGAGGGGTCAAGACCCCTCCCTACAGAATGACGTTTACGGGTGCTTTGTAGGGAGCGGTCTTGACCGCTCCGCAGGTACGCCGCGGCAGCCGCAGAATACCCGGGAGGGATGAATCCCTCCCCTACAAATATTGGGAGAGTGCAAATTATGCAGACCAAACCGATCCTCGTTGTCATGGCCGCCGGTATGGGCAGCCGCTACGGCGGACTCAAACAGATCGACCCCGTCGGCCCGTCCGGCGAGGCCATCCTCGACTACAGCCTGTACGATGCCCGCCGCGCCGGGTTCAAGACCGTCGTCTTTATCATCAAGCACGAGATCGAGCAGGCGTTTAAAGAGGCCGTCGGTGCCCGTGCCGTGCGCGCCGGGTTCGAGGTCCGCTACGCCTACCAGCAGCTGGAGAAGCTGCCCGAGGGCTTCACCGTGCCGGAGGGCCGCGTCAAGCCCTGGGGCACCGCCCATGCCATCCTCGTGGCCGAGGAGGCCATCGGCGACGCACCGTTTGCGGTCATCAACGCCGACGACTACTACGGCCCGCAGGGCTTCAAGCTCATCTACGACTACCTGAGCACCCACGCCGACGGGGACCGCTACGCCTGGGCCATGGTCGGCTTCCTGCTGGGCAACACGGTCAGCGCCAACGGCAGTGTCAGCCGCGGCGTCTGCGTGACCGACGAGAGCCGCAACCTCGTCAGCGTGACCGAGCGCACCTGCATCGAGCCCTACGCCGACGGCATCCATTACAGTGAGGACGGCGGCAAGAGCTGGGCCGACCTGCCCGCCGACTGTGTTGTCTCGATGAACCTGTGGGGCTTCACCCCCGCCTACGTGCAGGAGGCCAAGGCCGGTTTTGCCGCGTTCCTGCAGGCCAGCCTGCCCGTCAACCCGATGAAGTGCGAATATTACCTGCCCACCGTCGTGACGAACGCGCTGGAGGCCGGCAAGGCGGACGTCCATGTGCTGACCAGTGCCGACAAATGGCACGGCATCACCTACCGCGAGGACAAGCCCGAACTGGTCGAAGCCCTGAAAAAGATGAGCGAGGATGGGCTGTACCCGGTGGATAGGCTGTTCTGAAAATCGTATAAAAATGCGGCCTCCTGCACGGAGACCGCATTTTTGTTTTGCGCAGGGGAGGGATTTATCCCTCCCGTAGAGTGGATGGCAGCCGCACACTTCCCCGGAGCGGTCAAGACCGCTCCCTACAAAGCACCCGTGAACGGCACACCGTAGGGATGGGTCTTGACCCCTACGTGAGGGTTTCCGGCCACGCAAGCATTCCGGGAGGGATAAATCCCTCCCCCTACAACCTTCCCATATACCTCATGCCGCCCTTGGCTCAAATGTACCCTTTGTCCTGCAGCAATCCGCGTAAAAACAGCAAAAAAAATACCTTTAATATTTTACAAATGTTCGGGTTGTAATTGCCCTCTGCGTCGGGTATAATAAGGTTAGCGTTATTGCTTTGTATGCACGCCCGCTGCGGCGTTTTTCACGAAAGCTGCGTTGCAGCGCAGCATTTGCAAAAGGAGAACTACTATGATGAAGAAAACCACCTTCGGTGCCGTTCTGGCGTTCCTGTTTGCCGCTGCCGGTGTCCTGACCGCCGCCGCACTCTATCTCTACCACCGTGAAAAGGAGCTGGACGAGTACGAGCGCCTGCTGTTCAGCGACGACTACGAGGATGACGATTACGACGACGAGGATTCCACCACCTACGAGAACATCCCCTCCGCCCCCGCAGAGGAGAAGGAGTAAATGATCCTCAAGGCTTCCCCCGCAGGGGAAGCCTTTCTGCCGCCACAACCCGGCTGGGCACCGACCTGACGGCGTCCGGCTTTTTGGCAATGCCATACTGCCACGGAGAAAACACAATATGCGTAAACTGCTGCTTTGGCTTGTGATGGTCGCCGTTATGATTGCCGCCATCCTGGGCGGAACGGCGGCTTTTCTTTACAGCCGCACCGGGACGGATGCCCTGCCGCAGGAGGCCGTCACCTTCGGTGAGCAGACCCTCGAGCCCAACGGATGGAGCTGGGTCATCCCGGTGCTGGGCGATAAGGTCAACAAGACCTACGAAAGCCCGACGAACCTGACCGTGCAGAAGCTGGGCACCTTCACCGATACCGTGCCGCAGCTCGTCCTGCCCGACTGGGTCACCGCTGCCGAGCTTCAGATCACCGCGCCCGACGGCACGGTCTGGACCGGCGCACTGGCCGACTGCAATACCTATACCTATACACAAAACGGGGACTATCAGATCATCGTGACCGCGCACCACAGCAGTGCGGACAACCCCGGCGACCCCGTGGGCTGGTACGCCTACCGCGCCGGCTACACAATGGCGATGAACCCCAAGGTCACCCTGAGCACCGAGCGCGCGCCGCAGGGCAGCATCGTGGCTGTGCAGCTGTCCGGCATTCTGGACGGCGAGCCGAGCCTGGAGACCGATCTGGGCACCGTTTGGTTCCGCAAGACCGCCAGCGGCTACATGGGCTATATTCCCGTGACCTACAACGCCGAGGGCGGCGACCATACGCTGCACCTGACCTGCGGGAGCCTGGAAAAGGACATCACCCTGACCGTCACCCGCACCATGTATGATACGGTCACCGTCCCCGCCGAGGAGGACACCGGCGGCGGGGAGGAGTTCCGCAACGCTATATGGCCGCTGTACACAACGGGCAGCTCCGCCAAACTCTGGAATGGCCGCTTTGAGGCCCCCAGCGCGGGCGCTGTCGCCATGGAGTACGGTGTCACCCAGATGGTGGACGGCCAGCGCAGCGGCCAGGCCACCGGCCTGACCTATGCCGCCGCGGACGGCGAGACCGTCACCGCCCCGCAGGCAGGCAACGTTGTCTTTGCGGGCATGCTGACCCTGACCGGCGGCACGGTGGTCATCGACCACGGCTGCGGCGTAAAGAGCTACCTGTACGGGCTGGAGACTGTCGGCGTGGAGCGCGGGCAGAGTGTGTCCGCCGGCGACCCGCTGGGCACCGCCGGGACGGCCCACAACCTGATCTACGAGCTGCGCATCGGCAGCAAATCCACTGACCCGCAGACCGCGCTGGACGGAAACAGTGGTCTGCAATTCCGCGAGGCTGAATAAAATAGCTGCACACGGCACACCCGGCCTGCCGTGCCGCTGCCGTTTTGCCGGGCATCCATAAAGGTCCCTAAAAGAGTGAGTGTGAGTATGGAAGAAGATAAGAAATCCACTGCGGTACAGCCGGAGGAGGCCCCCAAGCCGAAGCCCCGGCGCCGCAAGGCAGCCAGCCCCCAGCCTGCCGCCGACACGCCCCCTGCGCCGACGGACAGCGCCGAGCCGCCCGCCGCAGACGGGCAGACCACGAAAAAGCCTGCCGCGTCCCCCAAGAAGCCGCGGGCCAAAAAAAACACAAAGACAACAAAAACAACAAAAACCGCAAAGCCCAAGACGCCGAAGGCTGCTAAGACGACGAAAAAAGCCCCGGCTGACGAGACCCAGGAGCGCAAGGCTCCCGCACAGGAGAGCCCCGTTCCCGCCGCGCCGGAGCTTGCTGAGCCCAAATCCGAAAGCAAGCCCGAACCGCCGGAGACCCCCGCCCGGGAGGACGCTGCCGCACCCACCGTGCCCGACGTCCCGAGTGCCCCGGAACTGCCCGAGCCTGCGGAAAGGGCCGAGCCCGCCGGGACGGAGCCCGAACCGACAGCGGACGCCCCTGCCGCCGACGATACGCCTGCGGCAGAAGCGCCACCCGAGGCCGCCGCGGCAGACACAGCCGTCACCGACACGCCCGAGCAAACCGGGGACGTCCCCGCGGAGGACGCTGCCGAGCCGTCCGGCCTTGTTTTCAGCGATGACCTTGCCAACGATAAAGCCCTTGCCGCTGAGGCCGCACGCATGGCGAACATCTCCCGCACGGCGCAGCTTTCGATTGCGCAGATCATGGCCGGGCTGGAGGAGGACCCCGCGCCGTCTGCCGGGCCTGCCCCGGCTCCCGAGGCACCGCAGCATGACAGCGCCGCCGACGACGAGGACGACGAGCCGCAGGATACGATCCCGCAGGCCCTCGGGCGCGGTGTGTTCGGCATGTTCAAGTGGCTGCTCCTCGTTGTGCTGTTCGTGCTCATCATCGCAGGCGGCGGCGTAGCATGGCTTTACCGCAGCGCCACGCCTGACATGCTGCCCGAAGTCAAGGTCACCTTTGACGGCCAGGAGCTTGCTCCCACAGCCTACAAGTGGCACGTGCCGGTGGTCGGCAGCTTTTTCAGGCGCACCTACGCCGAAACGCTCAATTCCTCTCCCGTTGTGCTCGAGGATGCCATATCCGACGCATCGCCGGATATTATCGTGACGCCGTCCGACTACAGCACCCAGCTGACCATCACCGACGCCGACAAGGAGACCGTGTACGAGGGCAGCGCCACCGCCTTCCGCAGCTATCTGTTTGCGGAGAACGGCACGTTTGACGCCAAACTCGTCGTCACCGCGTCTGACAGCGCCGCCGAGGACAGCTCCAGCGTCACCGGCACCGAGACCTGGCAGTTCCGCTTCACCGTCAGCATCAAACCGTCCGTCACGCTCTGCACACCGACGGTGCAGCAGGGCAGCGTGGCCGCCGTGCGTGTCGGCAGCACCATGAGCCGGACCGAACCGACGCTGACGGGCCCGCTGGAAAGCACGGGCTTCGTCAGGGCCGCCAACGGCTGGATCTGCTACCTGCCCATCCCGTGGAACGCCGAGACCGGAAACACCGAGCTGACCGTGACTGCCGACGGCTATACCGAAACGCTGACGCTGTCGGTCCGCGCGGCATCCTACTCCTACAAGGATTACAGCGCCAAGTCCCAGCTGACGTCGCCCTACATCGGCGCGGACGACGCCCCCGATGCCGTCCGCAGGCTGCTGACGACTGACGGCGGCGAGATCCAGTGGGCCGTGGGCGGCTTTGTGCAGCCGTTCCTGGACAGCTTTGACACGCCGCTGATGGTCGCCCACCTGCGGGAGCTGCGCGCGGGT
>OGHH01001923.1_pt1 | contig 13172 bp, 20 predicted proteins | sample 1571471 | NCBI WGS metagenome assembly OGHH01 (sample SAMEA2581936, study PRJEB24529) | metagenome | biome: Human gut stool | place: China | collected 2011
GAGGACACAATACTCTTGTCTCTTTTTCCATATTTACTTTACTGTTTTATGATTAATTACTATTTGTAGGTTCCACCCACTCTCGGAGTATCACCAAATCTTTATCGGCCTTGCTTTGCCAGAACCATTTCCCCATCTTTTGAGGATTCCACTGTAGCCCATTGGTAATCTGACAGAGGATATATAATTCCAACTCAATCTGTGCTTTGTCACGACGCTCTCCATACAACATAGCCTCATCGCTCAGACCTCTTTCGGGCAATGCTGTGAAATACCGGTGCGACTTACCTTCGCTACGTTCAGAGGGGATAGAGTGTTTGTAGTTATGATACAACTCCTCGATTGTTGCAAGAAACTCATCTTCGCTACAACTTGACACGCCTAATTCGCCCTCATATTTGCCATTTTCTATGACATACTTGCCGTCTATTTTCAAACTGCGGGACTGAAAGTCTACTTTGAAAGTAGAACCACTCTCCACGGCTTGAATGGCATTTTGATAGATATTATCCATATTCCTTACTTGTTAATTATTGGCACTCAAATCGTTGACGCATTGCTATAATCTTTTGATAAATCCAGTGTGACTAATCCTGAACCTCGGTTATTACCAGGTTCAGGATCGGGTTTCGATACTGGATGTTAAACTCGACTCCTTGTGCATTACTCGGTTGCGTTACCATTTCTCTAAAAGTCTCAAAAGGATGGCACATTACTTTACTGTTTTGATATGAGCAGCTATTCTGCTGGCCCCATCACGTCATCTCGATTGGTAAACGGAGATGACGTATGGTTCCAGCAGTTTCAAGCTGCACCATTAAATTCCTAATCTTGACTCTTCACTTTGTGCTAAGTTCGTTTTTTTTGTGGTTCTCAAAATATCGGCACATATCTCTAATGCATTGATGTTTGCAGTTGCGGAAAGCCTAAGAGGCGGCGTCGGTATAAAGGTATGGATACCGACGCCGCGCGGAGGCTTGTTGAGCAGCGCAGACTAAATGTTATCTCCTTGAACCACGCTCTTGTGCTAAGAATAAAGTTCTCATAACAACGACACATTGCTTTATACTCTTGATATAGCCCGCATTTCCAGCTCAGAAGAGTCTGAAGGTGATGATGAATCACCTTTCAAGACTTTGTAGGAGCTGGTTTGCTACGCGGGGTATTAAACTGTTGGTCCTTGAACTTTTCTGCTGTGTTGCAGTATTTCTATGAATGTCAGGCAAGCGACACATCGCTTTATACTATTGATATTTACAGGAATGAACCAGATCACTTCGAGTATCGCCGGTCGTTAAACCGGACGATGCGAAGCAGTGATCTGGTATGCGATACCTGTAACATTAAATTCTTGCTCTTCATTCATCTGCCGTGTGCTCGGCATATCTACAATGAGGCAACCAACGTGTTATACACGGCTCGACTGGTTAGCAAGGCGTTCTGCATACAACCAATAGTCAAATAACCTGATATATTATTAGTTTTATTGCGATTGGCTTTCACGTTGCGTCCTCGTCCTCTGGATATGCAACCATCACTTTGGGTTTTGACATATCCCAATCCTCCGACTTTGCGTTTTCCTGTTTCAACACCTCTGAGGCAGTCCATCACGAACTTGTTCAGCTCGTCAAGGTCTTTCCTGACATTGCACACCGAAAGAATCTGAGTCGCCCAGCTAAATTCGCCATTCCCTTTGTAGAGATGGCGGTTTACGGAATTGATTGCCTTTGAGATGGTTGCATTGGGTTTGCGTATTGTTCGAGATTCAATCTCTTTTTGAAATGTCTTGATGCGACTTGACGATAGAGAAATCATATCTCCCTTGATACTAAATCCCAGAAACTTGAACCACTTGTCAGAGGCGAGGTATTCCACCTTTTTAGGATTGAGAGTCATCGACATCTCGCCAAGTCGCTGTTGCAGTACACTCATCGCTTTCTCATAATCATTCCCGATAAACAGCATATCGTCCGAGTAGCGTACATAGTAGCCGTTTAAGCTGGATAATTTCTCGTCGATGTCATATAATAACACGTCAGCTAACCAACTTGCTACAGCACACCCTTGTTTTAAAGATTGGTATTTCCTTTGGAGGTTATTGTTCTCATCGAAATATAAGTCGCTGTGATAATACTTTCTCAGCACGTCAATCAAAGCGGAACAACCATACTTTGCTTCTATCTTGTCAAATGCCTCGTCGATATATCGAAGCGGAACACTGTCGAAATATTTGCTTAGGTCGGATTTCCAACCCAAACAGCCATTGTTTGCGGCATCCACAATTTTGTGGCTCACCTCCTTTACGACCTTGCCGCATCCAATACCTGTCTGATACGACTTACACGACTTGTGAAGCATCTCCGGCATCAGGTCGAATAGTAAATCGTTGGCGATACTTAGTATCACTCGGTCAATAGGCTCATTCACATATACTGTCCTGAACTCACCATTATCCTTTGGAATCTGTGCAGTATGGGGAGGCGATATTTCATACTTGCCTTTCAGCATTGCATCGGCAATCGCCACTCTGGTATGCTCGTCAGTCAAGCGTATGAGTTGGTCTTTACGAATGTCCTTGAACACTCCTTTATCTATCGCTTTCGTCCATCTGTCGATGTCGAAAAACTCTTGTAGAATTTTATCTGTCATATTCCTTCGTTTTATTGGTTTAATTCAGAGTAGATCGAGAATTACTTTTTTGTTTATTTCTGTGGGATTAATTTTTCTCATCCGCCCAGATACAACTGTTATAGCAACATCCCTCACTATCGGTGTAAACACCAAATACCACCGTTGCTTTGGCAAAGTCGGCAAGTTGTTCGTCCCATAATCGTTTTACGGTTTCTTCTCCCAAGTCATTTACATACCTTCGGGCATACTCTTGAAATTCTCCTGTGCTTTCATTATAGAAGGCAGTTGGGTTACCGTAGATCAAGCAACTATTAATCATCTCTCGGCAGCTTAGTTCATCGTCGATGCACTTGTCTTGGGCTGTCCTATTATTAAAGCGAGGCAACGATTGTTTCGCTGCCTCTATCTGTTTTCCTGTCATTTTCTAATTGTTGTTTATTGTTTAATCTATCCAGAATGTTCCGCAGTGTGGGCAATGGCTACCACAAGGAACGTTGTTGTTGTCGTAGTAGACATCTCGATGTCGTTTGTAATCCATATCGCCGAATGTGCAGCCACCGGCTTTGAATACTTTGTTATATTCTGCCTCACGAGCCATTCTCTCAGCGTTTTTAGACTTTACGATTTTAGAGGTTCGTTTAGGCTTTTCCATTGAAAAGATTGGCGAGGCGGATTCATCCAACCAATCACCACACATCCCGAAACAATGTTCGAGACTGTATTTGTCAGCATCTGAGGTGTAGAGATTGTCTCGTGTAAATGGGAATGTTTTATCAATGTTGATATACTCAAAGTCGCCACCCCCTTGAGTGCTATCGTAAACTGCAACAGCAAACTTTCCCTTGAAATGGATCTGTTGAAAGTCCTTGTCCGGGTCGTCTGATAAAACACTGGTAAGTTCATTTGCGAAATATATTCGCAATTCACCCCCAGAAGAGTTCCGCACAATAGAATCAATCAACTCCGCTTCCGGAGTGCCTTTCTCTATCCCCAGTTTACGTCTGATTTTATAGGCATCTTGGGCGTATGAACCATTACGCCACGGAGCACACATAAAAGCTGTGTGCCAGCCATCAACTTCTAATCCCAGCGAGTAGAACATAGAGATGTTGCCTGTGTTACCCAAAAGGTCTTCAACAGGAGTAGATGTATCTTTCTCGCATAGCCAATCACGAATCTCATCTTCATTTTCCTCATACAGCTCTTCGAGGTCATCATCTTCCATCTTTTGCTGAATTTCTTTTAAGTATTCACCTTCGGGATAATCCCACCATTCCAACACTTTTTCGTGAATGGGGTTGAGAGAATTGGAATTTAGTGACTCTTGGAGCAACTCTTTGTGCTCACTCAGGTCGTCACGGTAGTCTACATAATATAGACTCACGTAATCAGGCAGGTATGGTTGGATTTGTGGGTTCATAAGATTGATTTATTTTGTAACTTTTCCTCGTCAGAATGTTCAATTCCGATGCTTATATTTAAGTCTATAGCCTGTTGAAGCACATCGTCTTCATCAGGGAAAACGAGAGATTCGGAGCCATCATCATGCAGTATATATAACTCTATGTTCTCATGTTTGTGGATATGCCACGCTTGTTCTGGGGTGAGAATCTTCCAGAATCCATCGGTTCGTGTACTCATAATTATGCGATTGAGAGTGTTTGTTTTACTATGTCGAGTTTGCTCTTGGAAAATATCCATCCGGCACCACAACTCAATCTGCCATTGAAGCAACCACCCAACTCTTTGAGTTTATCTTTTATCGGTTTGGTGTCGCCGATAATGGCAAATGCTTTTTCGGAGTAATCCACTATCTCTATGCCTTGTGTCGGGGTGGATAATGATTCTTTGCTGTTCGGTTCTGATTGTGGTTCCAAAACTGGGGAGTAGTCTTTTTTGTAGGTTCTACGATGTACCAATGTAGACATCTGTTCTGATTCTTCGGGGACATATTCGTTCATAGCATAGGATTTGCTCAATTCTTTGTTGATTGCGTCCAACTCCTCTTGTCTATGAATATCACTGATGGTTCGGTTTGTAAACACATACCCCAGATGACCATATCTGTCCATAAACTGTGAGTGTTTTTGGTATTCGTAATCCTCCATACCATCAAATCCCTTTCCCTCGAAAAGATTGGCAACCTCATCAACATTTTCCGTATTAGGACCATCCGTCCAACTGATAGTATAGGAGTCGGAATGGTCATTCACGACAGAGAATTTCGTATTCGGAAATCTTTTCTTCAACACCTTGCGCAGGTTGTTTGCGGCGGTTTTTTTATCATATCTTTGAGTTACTACCGTTAGATAAACAAACTCTCTCTCGATACGCTTTTTCTCTTCTTGTATCAAGCGTGCCTGCTCTTCTTCCTGTTCTGCACGCTCTTTCTCGGCGGCAAGTTGTTCTGAGTGCAGAAGTTCGTAAACCCTTTTGCAGTCCTCTGCCATTGAGGTTTTGTAGTGATACAGCAGACCCGTATAACGCATATAGTCAAATCCCTGAGCATCTGCCGTAATTGCTCTGCCCGATGGTGTACGGATGAGCGTATAATGTGCATAGAAAGTTTCCTTCTCAAACTTTGAGAAATTACATTCGTCTCTGTCTTCTGCAATATCATCCGAGTAATCACCACCTTTATCTCTGAGAATATCGCCGCAATCGTAATATTTCAGAGCATCAAACGCCTCGTCGCTCATTTCGATAATATCTACCACCTTGCCTAATCTGAGATATTCCTTCACCTCGCTACGTTCATCATGCTCTTTAAGGTGGTCTTTGAGCATATCGGTCAGGTCTTGATACTTGGAGCAGAAGTAGTAACTGTAAATAAAGCTGTTCAGCTCAATCTCCGCTGCACTCTTGGCATTATTTTCCTCTGCCTCCTTTTGATAGTCCAGATAGTGGGTACTGACGGGGCGAGGCACAAATATCGGGTCGCCTTTGTCGCTTGTGCCATCGAACCAATAGATACTATTCCACTGGTTGAATTGCTCGTTAATATTGGTTTTGAGTAGTGCAATCATCGTTTGCCGGTCTAAACCTCCGATGTTGCAATCGCCACTCATCAAGTAACAGGAACGCCCTCGTTCCCAAGAGGCTTGCGTGATCCCGAGTTGATGACCTTTCAGCACCAGCATACCATTATCAACATTCAAGTAATATTGCTTTCTCTTTTGTGTGAAAACTATTCGTCCGGTCTGAATGGAATCGACCGTTATCTCACTTATAGTAGTTGAAGCGAGTGAATTTACCTTTATCACGGTGAGCTTATCACCGGCTATTATCTGTTCTATCATCATAGCGATTTATTTTATTGGTTGATACTTAGCAAGCCAGTTGCATTATAAAATACTGAACGAAATCAGACTCTAATCCCAGACTTTGGCAGGCTACCTCAAAATCATTGTATCTGAGGTCATTCGTTAATTGTAAATCTCGGAGATTGCGGATCTCATCATCGAGATACTCTTGAGCTTCTTGCTCATTACAACTGCACGAGTTGCAGATTCTTTCTATAATTCCCATATTTCTATAAATTATAATTGATTTAAGTATGTGTTTGCCAGCCCTTTGTCGGTGTTAATTGCACACACATGGACTCGTCTGGTGAACCGTGATAGACCAATCCTCCCACAATTCCTGCTCTACCATCGGGGTATCGCCGGACAAAGAGGAATGAAAGCGGTGCAAAATCGTAGTGAAGTTCAATCTCGCACGGGTATTCGGGATTACTGGTTTCCCAACCTTTTAACCTATCCAAACATTGTTGCAGGGTCGGATCGTTTGTTTCTGCTGCATACTTCATTGCCTCATCGTATCTCTCTTGACAAAATATTTTCATTGTTTTTTTATTATTGATTTATACTGGTTGATTTTTTAGATAGACTCATCTATCAGAAAGGTGTATTCTGCACAGTTTCCGGGCAAAGTACCGGCATCGTTGTGTCGATAAAAGCCTTCTGTTTCAAAATCCACACTGACAGGGCGACCCTCTGTTGTTTTTAGAAAGTCCTTTATTTGATGTTCTTCTTCATCACTAAGACCCGTGTAATCATCGTTGATAAGTGCACAAGCCCAATAGACAGGAAGAAGATATGTTATAGGAGTTGCCATAGTTTGTTCAGTTAGAATGTAAAACCGACGAAAACCACAAAATCCCCTTTGCGTAAAACCTCGTGGTTTACATCGTCAAACTTATAGGTACTGTATTTCTTGGCTTCGGGGATATATTCACCACGAACCCACACGGGAGCAGTCTCACAATCTTTCAGGCGAAAGAACTCTCCCTTTTTAAGCTGACGGATTGTAGCTGTGTCAGTTTTGTTGTTAGTATGCATAGACTTCCTGATATTCAGATTCGTATATTTCGAAGTTGTACAGGTTCTCTTCATCACTGGCAAGGTTCTGCCAATGGTCGCAGACGAACGATAGAATCACATCCAAACAGGCATTTGTTTGCTGCTGGAGTATTTCAATCGCTCTGTCTTTCCACTCGCCACTTTCGGCAAGTTTTAATAATTTTTCTTCACTCATATTGTTAATATTTAGTTCGTTACAGCTTACGTGTCGAGGACAAAATCATCCTCGTACACTTCTATGATTTTACCGCTATCACATATCTCTGCCGTCCAGCAGTAGCCTTCTTTGCAGATAAGTCTGATAGTCCTGTACCCACAATAAGGGAGCAGGAGGGTTGCATATTTACCTTCCATAATCTTCAATCTTTATTATCAATTAATACTTCAGTTGATTTGGTGCCGACTTATTGATTCGGTTCAGTACCGAACATACTCGACATTGTGCTTGTTAGAGCATCACGAAAGCCATCACTTACGCCCCAATATTCCAGTAGTTCTTTCGCTATGATGTGTAGTTGCTCATCGGTAGGTAGACGACCATCATATCCGTACTCTTCGAGCAACGCACGGCTAATGATGAGACCCTTTACTTCGTTTTGTTGCAAGCACTCTAAGGGTTGCCCACAATGCGGACACAGCTCTCTTGTCATCATTTTTTAGGTAGTTCAAATTTGTGATAATAAATCTCTTCTTCAGGGTGTTCTTTGTTGTATTGTTCAAGTACTGTATTTAACTGAACAAAATCTTTTAATGAATCGGAACCAGTCATACTGGCTATGTAATCTAATAGTTCCTCGTCATCATTTGCATACTCCGAATATCCCTCGTTACAGTAGATATGGTACTTCTCCGGGAAGTATTCACCCGTTGTGTCGCTATTGATATAATACTCCATTCCGCTCTCTTCGGCGAGGTAGTAATATTCTATGCTGGGATAGTTCTTGCAGACAAAATCCCATACTTCCGGCATATCTCCCCAAGCGGTATAGGTCGAAAGTTGGATCATATTATCTCCGCAGAGTTCCATATATTCAATAGCACCTCGACAATAGATTTCTTTCCAGTTTCCACCGAAGAGATTAACTACGCAGCCCAGAAACAATTTACCAAAACCATTTTTAACAAGTGGTTCCGGCATATCGTTCAATGATTGCAATTTGTTATAGAGGTCTGCAATTTCATCTGTATCACCCACAAATTTGTAGGTGGTAAAACACCAGTTTGGCATCGTTATTTATTATTTGATTGTTACACATTTAATTCGTATTTCCGTCCATCTCTCAGGGTTTTCCTCGCTGATATAAAAGCAGTCTTCACTACGTTCCATCTCGGCATTGTTCAAATCCCAGTTTTGGAGTTCTTCGGCAATCATTCGCTCGAACTCTTTGATTGCACCCTCTTTGGTGGAGTGAATCTCTTCGGGGAGTTCATAGGTCATCCCGTATGCAACTGCACCAGAATCCTTGTCGTTGTAGTCATATCCAACATAGTGGACGATATATGCTTTGTTCATATTTTGTAATTATGTCTGTATTGTTTATTGGTCAATGTGGTTTGTAATATTCAGCAGTTCATTGAAAGACAGAGCATCTGAATTAACCTGACACGGCGTTTTAATATCATCGCCGATAAAGTGCGAGTATCCCTCTGCCACTAAATCACCACTTGCAATTTTGATTGAGGTGTAGACGTATGAAATATATTCATCATCGTTGTTGCCCACTGTTCCGTCAAGTAATATATCGCCTTGCACCAGAACCTCAATCTCATTATGGTGTTGTTGCAGGTACTCCGTTATATCATTAATCAGCATTGACCGCAAACTTTCAACGTGGGCATAGTTTTTCTCTGATAGTTTCATATTAAATGGTTATTATATCCAGAGTAGACTCCGGTATACTTTTTGTTTATTTCATCAGCCACATTTCTATCGGGCACAAAAAAACCGGAGCACTTTGCAGGGTTCCGGCGGAGTATAGATATTTCTAATCTACTATGCGGCTGGGGTCGGTGGTAGTGGCAGTGGTCGCCACTTATCACGGAGAAAGCGCACATTATAAGCACGTTGCAGTACAGCATTCTTAAAACTGCACACGGTAACGGTATCACGGCTCTCACGCAATTCGCCTCTCTCTTTGAGCTGTTGGAGTGTACTTTTGCAGGATTTGAAATTCTTAAAGCAACCAAAACTTTTGGTTCCCTTAACATCGTGTAATTCTATCATAAAGCAGATACGTTTTTAATTACGAATAATCACATTAAGCGTTTGAGGAAAATCCACGCAGATTCCCCGAATTTTCGGCAGATATAACTCTGCAAGGGTTCGTGGGCACTACCGCCATAACCACGTTCTTTCATCAAGTGCTTCACAAATTTGTCGGTGAGAAACACCAATTTGCCAGATTTACAACTGGTTTGCCTATCAAAGAATGGCGAGATGCACATTTTGAAATGCACCGTAAAGTTCTGAGAGACATCGGCAAAAGATATTAATTTATACATATTATCGGCACGTTATTATTTCTAATTAGGATATAGCACGGGCATAAATCGCCCACAAAAAACACTCACGTAACACATTAGTGCATACGTGTGGCACATAAAAACAATGCAGATAGCGACCCTTTGAAAGAGCCGACTACCTGCATCTACCCAAACCACTAAACCGCTTTTCTGCAATTATGCAGCGGCTTGAGCCATTTGTGGTTGCTTGGTCGCTTTTGGGGTTTTAGTCTCTGTTTCTGCTACTTTTGTAGCGGGTTTCTCAGCCTCTTTTTGCAATTCTACACGGAAACCAAGTGCATCAAAACTTGCCTTTGTAGCGGCGTGAATTGCCTTTTTGTAGTCCCTTGCAGTACGTTCCAAATCCTTTTTAGTTGGAACAAGACCGATTTTTTGCCACACGGATTGCTCAAGGTCAAAGTGCTTTACTGTTTCACCCTTGTTGGTTTTGAAGATAACAGCGGCTGGAGTAGAGGCACGGAGTTTTGAGCGGATGCCGTCATTGTCTTCACGCAATGATGTTTCTTTGACTTTCACGTCCCAGAATGTTTGCACAACGTTTTTCCACACACGGAAAATCTCGTTTTCGCTTTTGTCGGTCGCTTCATAGTCAGCCCCGAAAAAATGTTGTGCGGTTTGCGTTTCAACGCCCTCTTTGTTGGTTGATTTGTACACCAAAACTACACCTGCAAAATTTGATTTCAAATTTGCGAATTGCTCTGCATTTAACTTACAAGTTGCCATAATCTTTTGATTTTTAGATTGTTAATGAATTGTTTGAACCTATGCAAAAGTGCATATTGTGGGCAGGTGGGGAATCGAACCCCACGAATTACACGTTAATGTAAAGCACGGCAACCTTACCGTCAGCCCATAAAAAATGCACGCAATCCTTTTCACCTGACTGCGTGCAATTTTTTTCAATATGCCTCACTCACTAAAACGTGCCACATAGTTTGCTCCACAAAAAAAGCGTTATATTTGCACTATTGACAAAGCAAATACATACTATTTTGCATCGTGGCAAACCCTTTGGTACTCCAATTTCGCAAAGGCGTTTCTTTGGCACGTCTCGCACCTTTTCCAGTGCGACAGCTAACAGTAAGGCGGTGGGCGGCTGGTGATTATGGGCATAACATTGGCAATGCTCTTTTCTCAAGCTCCGTGTAGGCTGTTTTTCCTACTATCGTGAATTTTACTTCCTGCTACTCTGGGCAGACTTATGGCACTATTTTTTCACGTCCTTATTCTATACAACTCGTACTACCTCAATAATTTGCGTACTTTGTGCATACGGTCAAAATATACTTTTTGCCGTTCCGTAACTCTGTAGAGGTCTACAGGCTGGAGGGGTGTGGTTGTTTGACACCTCAATTAAGCGTTCCAATACGCTCCAGTAAATTTTTTGTTATACAGTCAAAAAATTGCTTTCGCTCTAAAATAACGTTTCGTTTTTTTTTCTCTTTTGGTTTTTCTGTTTCGTTTCTAAAACTGTTTTTTAATTTGATTTTTAATATTGTTTTTTGTTTATCCGTTGGCGTTTGTTGTTTGCCGTTGGACTTGATTAAGTATAACACCGTTTTTCCAAACTCCAAACTTTTTTGAAAATATTTTTTTGAAGGAGAGCCAAACACACGTCAAAAATAGACTTGAACGCATACACGCGCGAGGGAGAGGTTGTAAATGCTTGAATATCAATCAAAAAGAAAAAAGTTTATTTTTTTGAAAAATATTTTTTATTCTGTTTTTGCGTTTTAGGTGTGAATATTAGTTTGTAATGAATTAAAATCTGCTCGTAAAGTATTGGTAATCAGATAGTTCAAATTATCTATAATAAAATAGAAAATGAAAAAATATTTTTTTAGTTTCAAATTGAAAGTAAAAACAGAATATACAGACTAAAACGGTTTACTTTGCCTATAAGTAAACCACTTAACTAACTGAAATACAACGGTGTGATAAAATTAAAAAGATTGTGAAGGGTGTGCCTGCCGGTGCGAGGTGCATTCGTGAGATAAGGGTAATTTTTCAAGTCTCGTTTTTGGATTTACTTACTTATTTTAAGTAAGCAAACTACGTCCGAAGACTATTACTTCTTAGGCGCATAATGGCAGAAGTTACCTATACAGAAAATTAGTCTTATTCTCGCTATGTATAAGTGAAGTTGGGGGATGCCGAGTAACAATCAAATCTGCAATAGATTAGTAGGCAGGCAATATACCTTCTACTCACTGTATATTGTGAATGGTTGTTTGTGGTAGATTTGGTGTATATATTGGTAAGGATGTTTTTCTATCTGGCTCATTTGCCCGACTTATTTGTTAAATTCGCAGGATTTTTAGTAGAAGTAAAAAGCGAGATGAAAATCTTCACCTCGCTTCGTAGTTTTATTCATTTTCTTGTCCTGATTCTTCAGGTGTGTCCGGCTCTTCGACTGACGGCACAAGTCCTGATGATTCCTTATAAATGGGCGTTGAATGATTGCCGTGATTCTCCGCATCGTACTGGGGTGCATCGCTATGATTTGTGAATGGTGGTATCACAAGATAACGCTCCACCCAGTCTCGATACTTCCACGCAGAGATTTCTCGGAACCACACCTCGTAGTCTATCCAGTAGGCTTGTAGCATATTGGTGGTTTGCGGCATATCGAAATAGGTCAAATTGCAGCGTTCGTTAAGTGCAGGCTCTCTGTTTTTTGCATCTTGAATGGCAACATTGATGCGTTGAAATACTTCGAAGGGCTCACACTCTTTATCTGGGTCGCTGTTGTTCAGGTTATTGAGTATGAAACGTACTCGCATTGTGGCTCGACCTTCACCGATACGTTGTTGTTGCACCAGATAGCGAACATTGACAAAGTGGACGAAGATAGCGGGGAACGCCACCTCCATCTCCAAGTTGGTATCACGGATAATGCGTAGGTATTGGCCGTTGTCGATGGCTATGGTTTTGAAAAATGGTGGAGAGGTTGGATCTTCCGGGTTTTCACGGACTGTAAGCAACGCTCTTTTTACGGCATAGTACATTTCGGCAAAGGGATTCTTTGTTACCTCCTCCGGTATAGAGACCTTCGGCATCTCAGTTGATACCGGAGGTGTTGCAGTGGGTTGTTTCTTATCTTTTATCATGTGTGAGGAAATCCTTTAAATATTGTTGGTGTTAATACTGAGTTTATATGTTCCAATACTTTGGGGCTATGCCCGATAAACTGCCTATGTACAGGGCGACGTGATGAATATTGATTGACGGTGTACAACCCGAATTTAGGGTCTGTGTTATGAACCGCCGCATAGTTCTGGTATCGACCTCGTTTCTTGCCACGTTTACCTTTTATCGGCACACTCTTCTCATCCGTCCAGATGTCATAACCGTAACGACGGCGATAATCCCGTTTGCCGAATGCACTGTAAGAACCGAACTTGTTCGTTTCGCCCTTTATTTTACTTTTCAATTCCTCCCTGTCAATCATAATCGGATGGGTAAATTTCTTTCCCCATTTCGACTCACGGGGAGCCCACTTTGTTCCGCTTCCGTAGAACCCACCTTGGTTGAATGATTCACGAAAGCAACTCAGAGCATATTCCCCTGCCGCTGTCGCAAAATCCTCTGCGTTCTTTGCCAATATGCTGTGCCACTGTTTCGACCTTATATCCTTGGCCCAAAGGTTACAGAACT
>OGHH01001943.1_pt1 | contig 12986 bp, 12 predicted proteins | sample 1571471 | NCBI WGS metagenome assembly OGHH01 (sample SAMEA2581936, study PRJEB24529) | metagenome | biome: Human gut stool | place: China | collected 2011
GGGGACGAGCAGTTGCTTGGCAAACCATTACATTCGGATGATAAAAACCATAAGGTGACCTATGTGACATTGCACGGAATGGATGCTGCAAAGCAGTACGTGGAAGAAATGTCCGAGAAAGCGATCCGTATATTGGAGAATATAAAAGCGTGGGATGAGGGGGCAAAAGCGGATATGATCGCGCTTGTAAAAAGCTTGATCAACCGGGACCATTAACCTGATCGCATAAGCATATTTATGACAGGTAAAGGCAAATGCATATGTTAGAGAAGATAACAAAAGAAAACGATATTAAGCAGATAGAAAGACAGGATTATCCGGCACTGGCAGCAGAGATCCGGGATTTTCTGATTGAGAAAGTAAGTATACATGGTGGGCATCTGGCGTCCAATCTTGGTACGGTGGAGCTTACGATGGCACTGCATGCAGTGATGAATTTCCCAAAAGATAAGCTGATCTTTGATGTCGGACATCAATCCTATACACATAAGATCCTGACCGGAAGAAAGGATGCGTTTGAGACACTGCGGCAGTACGATGGCTTAAGCGGGTTCCCAAAACGCAACGAGAGTCCGTGCGATGCGTTTGACACCGGACACAGTTCGACTGGTATCTCAGCGGCGATGGGGTATTCAATCGCCAGAGATCTGTGCGGCGGGGATGAGAAGGTCGCCGTTGTGATTGGTGACGGATCACTGACCGGAGGTATGGCGTATGAAGCGTTAAACGGGCTTGCGCAGTTGAAAACCGGGTGTGTCGTTGTCATTAACGACAACAATATGTCGATCGGTAAAAACGTCGGCGGTCTGTCCAAGTATCTGAATGAAATCCGGCTTGGAAATGCGTACAATGAGTTAAAAACCGGTGTGGAAAGCAGTCTGATGGGGTCAAAAACCGGAAAGAAGATTGCGAAGGTACTGAAGCGCTCGAAGGATAATATCAAACAGTTTTTTGTGCCGGGCATGTTTTTCGAGGAGCTTGGAATCACGTATGTCGGACCAATTGACGGACATGATATCAATCAGATGATCACGACATTTCAGCATGCATTCCGGCTGGATAAACCGATTATTATTCATGTGAAGACGAAAAAAGGAAAAGGCTATGGCTATGCGGAGCGGCACCCGGATTATTTCCATGGGATTGCGCCGTTTGACCGGATATCCGGTAAGGTGCTTGCCGCGAAAAAGACAAGCTGTTACACCGATATTTTTGCGAAGAAGATGGTGAAGCTTGGAGAGACACATGAGGATGTTGTAGCGATCACGGCTGCGATGGCACAGGGAACCGGACTGGTACGATTTGAAGAGGCGTACCCAAAGCGGTTTTTCGATGTGGGAATTGCAGAACAGCATGCGGTGACTTTTGCTGCTGGTATGGCTGCCGCAGGTATGGTGCCTGTCGTGGCAATCTATTCTTCGTTCCTGCAGCGTTCGTATGACCAGATTCTACATGATGTGTGCTTGCAGAAGCTGCATGTGATTTTGGCGATTGACCGTGCCGGTCTTGTCGGACAGGATGGAGAGACGCACCAGGGTATCTATGATCTGGCGTATCTGTCGCATATGCCGCATATGATCGTACTGGCTCCGAAGAACCGGTATGAGTTGGAGGCAATGCTTGATTATGCCTATGCATATGATGGACCGATTGCAATCCGGTATCCAAGAGGCAGTGCGTATAAGGGACATGCGGATATTCAGACGCCGATTGTCTATGGAAAGAGTGAAGTGATACAGGAGGCATCTGGCGTGGCAGTGTTCTCCTGTGGACATATGATGGAGGAAGCAGACCGCCTTGTGGAACGGTTAGAGGCGAAGCAGATTCCTGTGACACTGGTCAATGTGCGGTTCCAGTCGATGCTTGATACGGAGCTTTTAGACCGGCTGATGAAGACGCATACCGTCTTTGTAACATTGGAGGATACGATCATGCAGGGCGGATATGGCGAGAAGTTGCATGCGTATCTGGCAGAGAAAAACAGTCCGGAACAGTATACATTTATCAGCGGAGCGATTCCACTTCCGAGTGTGCCACAGGGAACAATTCCGGAGTTAAGGCACCATATGCAGATCGATGCAGAGGGACTGGCAGAAAAGATTGTACCGTGTTATAAGAAACATTTGAAATAGAAATAATATAGAGGAAGAACGATGAAGAAACAGCGGCTGGATGAATTGCTTGTGGAGAAAGGACTGGCGCCTTCGAGAGAGAAAGCAAAAGCAATCATTATGGCGGGAATTGTATATGTAGATGGCAACAAAGAAGATAAGGCTGGGACGACATTTCCAGAGAACGCGGGGATCGAGGTAAAGGGGAAAACTCTGCCGTATGTGAGCCGCGGCGGTCTGAAGCTGGAAAAGGCAATGCAGAAATTCCCGATTACACTGTCTGGCAAAGTCTGCATGGATGTCGGTTCTTCGACCGGCGGATTTACAGATTGTATGTTGCAAAACGGAGCGACAAAAGTCTACGCAATCGATGTCGGACATGGACAGCTTGCGTGGAAGCTTCGCAATGACGAGCGGGTAGTCTGCATGGAAAAGACGAATATCCGTTATGTTGTGCCGGAGGATATTGACGAGCTGGCAGCATTTTCTTCGATTGATGTATCGTTTATCTCGTTGACGAAGGTTTTGCTTCCGGTAAAGAATCTTCTGACAGAGGATGGACAGGTAGTCTGTCTGATCAAGCCGCAGTTTGAAGCCGGACGGGAAAAGGTAGGAAAAAAGGGCGTTGTGCGTGACCGCGCTGTCCATGAAGAGGTGATCCGCATGGTGATGGACTATGCCTCTTCGATTGATTTTTATCCGCTGGCACTGGATTTTTCTCCGGTGAAGGGACCAGAGGGAAATATTGAGTATTTATTATTCTTATCCAAGAATAAACAAGATCAGGAAATCGTGGATGCTTCATCCATTGATATAAAAGCAGTTGTTACAGCTTCACATGATACGTTAGATAAGGAACCGGGTAATGAATAAGTTTTTAATCGTCGCAAATACTGACAAAGACATCAATTTAAAACTTTCGCAGGATATCGTTGCGTACATCAGGGAAAAAGGTGCGCAGGCGGTTGTGGTGAGCGATGAGCAGCACTACAATGGCACGACGATCAAGCCCGAATACATGGAAGGCGTAGAGGCTGTGATTGTGCTTGGCGGGGATGGAACGATGCTCCGTGCAGCACACAGCATTGGAACCTATGATGTTCCACTTATGGGCGTCAATCTCGGAACGCTTGGTTTTTTAACTGAGGTGGAAGAGTCAAACGCATATAAAGCAATCGACCGTCTGCTGGCGGACGATTACAGCATAGAAAAACGGATGATGATTGAGGGACGCAAGGGAGAGACATCCTTTTCCTGCCTGAACGATGTGGTGATCACACGTGCAGGATTTTCCCGGATCATTGGTCTGAATATCTATGTAAATGAGCAGTTGTTAGACACGTATGAGGCAGATGGTGTGATTGTTTGTCCGCCGGTGGACCGATCATCAGCCCGAAATCCAAGGCAGTCGTTGTGACACCGATTTCTCCGCATTCGCTTACCTCCAAGAGCGTCGTGTTTGACAGTGCAGACCGTATACGGATCGAGGTTGTCAAGAAACGGAGAACACAGGAGACAGAAGCAATCGTTTCCTTTGACGGAGCAGACAATATCGAATTATCTGCGGGTGAGAGCGTGGAAGTGACCTGCTCGAAGCGTGAGATCCGATTGATAAAAATGTATGATGTCAGCTTTTATAGTGTACTTCGGGAAAAAATAGGAGGCGCTTAACATGAGTAAGCAGAGACGCCAGCAGGCATTGCTGGAATTGATATCGGAATATGAGATAGACACGCAGGAAGAGCTTACCAGACGTTTACAGGCACTTGGATTTGAGACAACACAGGCAACTGTATCGAGAGATATACGGGAATTGAAACTGGAAAAAGTTTCCTACGGAAGTGGGAAGCATCGTTATGCTGCAAGTCTGGAACCTGATACCGGAACACATGCATCCTATCAGCATGTGATGGCATCGTGTATTCTTTCGATTGAAGCCGCACAGAATATTATTGTAGTCAAAACTGTATCTGGTATGGCGATGGCGGTTGGTGCTGCAATCGACAATCTGTCGGTGGAAGGCATTATGGGATGTATTGCAGGCGATGATACGCTGTTTCTGGCGATCAAAGATGGGCAGCAGGCAGAACATATAATTGGAGAGATAAAAAAATGTTGTTGACAATGCACATAAAAAATATAGCGCTGATCGAGGAGATTGACATTGATTTTCACGAGCAGCTGAATATTCTGACCGGAGAGACGGGTGCTGGTAAATCTATTATCATTGGATCTCTGGGAATCTGTCTGGGCGGTAAATTCCCGAAAGAACTGTTGCGGGATGACACAAAGGATGGACTGGTCGAGCTTGTATTTTCGGTTGACCAGCCAGCAATTGTGGAAGCGCTTGAGAAGCTGGAGGTGACACCGGATGAGGACGGTACTTTGCTGATATCCCGGCGGTTATCGCCGAATGGCAGAACCGTCAACCGGGTAAATGATACGACGGTGACGATCACGCGGTTAAAAGAAATCGCATCGCTTCTGATTGATCTACATGCACAGCATGAGCAGCAGACGCTGTTAAAGCCGGCGAAGCATCTGGAGATACTCGATCGTTTTGGCGGGGAGGATATCCAGAAGTTGAAAAAACAGGTGCAGGAAGATTATCATACCTACCGGGAACTTGAAGAAGAAAAGAAAAAAGGCAGCATGGACGAGGCAGAGAAAAACAAACGCATGGATTTCCTGCAGTATCAGATTAAGGAAATCAAAGATGCAAAGCTGGTCGATGGCGAGGATGTCCAGTTGGAACGGCAGTACAAGAAGGCGGTCAATGCAAAGGAAATCCTGCAATATGCAAACGACATCTATGCACTGACCGGATATGGAGCTACTTCTGCGGGAGAACAGCTAGGACGTGCAATCAAGGATATGCGCAGACTCACGGAGCTGGATGAGGAGCTTGCCGATGCGGCTGGTATCTTAGAGGATGCCGATGGTCTGCTGTCAGACTTTAATCGTGAGATCAGTGAGTATATGAAGGATATGGAGTTTGATGAAGGACAATTTCGTGAGATGGAAAGTCGTCTGGATCAGATCAATTCCTTAAAGGCAAAATACGGAAATTCCATTTCCCGGATTTTGGAAAGCCTTGCAGCTTTCGAGAAAGAATATGATGCTCTTTCCGGCTATGAGGAGCATATGCAGGAGATTGAGGCACAATGGAAGAAACAGACGGCGAAGCTTGAAGAGAGCTGCCGGGTATTATCCGAGCACAGACGGGCACTTTCGGAAAAGCTTTGTAAGAAGATCCGGGAGTCCTTGGAGGATATGAACTTTAATATGGTCCGATTTGAGATGCGGTTTGAGACATCCCCGAATTATTCTGCAAATGGCTACGATGATGCGTGCTTCTATATCTCGACGAATGTCGGTGAAGCGATGCGTCCGCTGCATGAGGTTGCATCCGGTGGTGAACTGTCGCGAATCATGCTGGCAATGAAATCCTGTCTTGCAAATCAGGACGACACACCGACACTTGTCTTTGATGAGATCGATGTCGGTATCAGTGGCAGAACCGCACAGAAGGTGGCAGAGAAGATGTCAATCCTGTCACGGCAGCATCAGGTTATCTGTATCACTCATCTTTCCCAGATCGCAGCGATGGCAGATGCACATTATCTGATTGAAAAAAATGTGGAAAATGAGAAAACAATTTCCAGCATCCGGTTACTTTCAAAGGAAGAGGAAATTGAAGAACTGGCAAGACTCATCGGTGGTGCAAAAACCACGGAGACGACGATTCACACTGTGACCGAGATGAAAGGATTGGCAGAACAGGCAAAAATAAACTGAATTACATAGAATGAAATATTCGATACTAAGAGTACATGGAGGAATCTATGTACTCTTTTTTATAGCACAAATTATATGAAATAAAGCGATTTGAAATAAAGAAATGAAATCAGGAGAGGAGGAAACGATGTGAGAAAGTATCGAATCTTTTTAGTTGTACTGTTGCTGATAGTGCTTAGCATCTTAGGGTATCATAACCGGGAGTTCCTGTTCGCAAAGGGAGGAGATACAGATGTGGAGACGCAGGCGGATTCCCTGCCGGTTGTATCAAGTGAAGGGGAGACCGAATGCATGGTCTGTCCGTCGGGAGAACCAGTTGGAATCTATGTAAAAACAAAAGGTGTAATGGTGATCGGCGTCAATTCGGTTGTGGACGAACAGGGAATCACATGCAACCCATGTGAGAATCTGTTGTCGCCGGGCGATTATGTAATGCGTATCAATGGACAGAGTGTGGACGATAAAAAATCAATGCTGGAACTGGTACAGCAAAGCGGAGGACACGAATTGCTGCTTCGTGTCTGCCGGGAAAATGAGTACCGGACGGTGCGTGTAACACCGGTAAAGAAAAAGGATGGCAGCTATGCGCTTGGACTCTGGGTAAAGGATGATATTTCCGGAATCGGAACGATCACCTATACAGATGGAGAACGGTTTGCTGCACTTGGACACAGCATCAACGACAACGACACAGGAATTATGTTCCGCGTGTCCGATGGCGCGGTGTATGAGACGACGATCGTGCGCATCAAAAAGCCGGAAGCGGATAAGCCGGGACGACTGGAGGGCATCATCAATTATACCGGACGGTATGTGATCGGGCGCGTGGAGGAAAATAGTGCCTTTGGTATTCACGGATACTTGACAAAACGACAGCAAAAGACACATACGCAGGACATCCAGGTGGCAGTTGGACGAAAATCAGAGGTGCATGTCGGAACCGCGTATCTGCTTTCGTCGGTATCCGGGGAGTCGAAACAATACGAAATCGAGATTGTGTCAGTCGATTCTGACAATGAGAACGGACGGTGTATGGAATTTAAGGTAACCGATTCGACATTGCTTTCTCTGACCGGCGGAATTGTGCAGGGAATGAGCGGCACACCAATCCTGCAGGATGGCAGGCTGATCGGGGCAGTGACACATGTATTTGTCAACGATTCGACACGAGGCTACGGCATTTTCATCGAAGAAATGATGCAGTAAAAAATGGGAAAAATTGACCGAAAATGCTGTCAATATTTACTGTCGCAACTTGCGTTTTATTATGTATTGCCCTCGCAAAATAATGAAACTATAATGTCTTTGATATCAAGATTAGAGGGGGATAGTTTTATGAAGACAAAAGTGCTTATCATAAAACATGATACAAAGGCAGCGACGGAATTAAGACAGCAGCTTGCAAAGAATAAGGATATTTGCGTGTGCGATATTATTTCAGACGGCGGAAACGCAGTTTCGGCAATTCGCGCACAAAATCCAAATGTCATTTTGCTGGATTTCCTGTTGCCGAATCTGGATGGACTGGCAGTGATGGAAGAGGTCAACGGATGGGGAACCCGTGGATACCGCTTCCTGTTGCAGGGGAATGCCAGCCAGATTCGATTTGCACAAAATACATGCCGGGGAAATGTTGATCATATTTTCGTCCGTTTTATCGATGAAGAATATAATGATCTTGATCTGGAAAAGGAAATCCTGACCTTAGCGCGTGGCAAACAGACGGGGATGAGTGTCTGCCAGCCGGAGGATGCAGGAGAAGAACTGCAGACAAAGCTCGAAGTAAAGGTTACGGAAATCATTCATGAGGTAGGCGTGCCAGCACATATCAAGGGATACCAGTATCTGCGCAGCTCTATCCTGATGGCAGTACAGGATATGGATATCCTCGATTCCATCACGAAGCAGCTCTATCCTTCGATTGCAAAGGCATACGCAACGACACCATCCCGTGTGGAACGTGCCATCCGGCATGCCATTGAGGTGGCATGGAGCAGAGGCAACTCCGACACGATGCATGAGCTATTTGGATATACATTGCAGCAGGGAAAGCTGAAGCCGACGAACTCGGAATTTATAGCACTTATCGCCGACAAAATACGACTCGAATCGAAGATGAAAAGCGCGTAGACAAAATTATCCACAAAAAGAAAATTTCTGTGGAAATGCGCTTGACAATGGTATTTTGAAATTATATCATCTTCCTATGGTTAATTTTGATTGATAGGAGGTTGGTTCCAAGAAGGGGAGGATAATATGAATACGGAGAGAATCAGGGTGATGATTGCGGATGCCGGGTATGAGATGCTCGGTCGGCAGTTAGAAGCCTATAATGGGGAGAGATTCGACATCGTTTGCTGTACGGCGGATGGCAACGAGGTGTATGATCAGGTGCTGCAGGCACAGCCGGATGTGTTGCTGATGGATGTTTTCATTACCAACGTAGACGGTCTGGAGGTATTAGAGCAGCTGCGGGAGAACCAGTCACTGGTGGATTTGAAGATTATTTTCTTGTCGACGGTGGGTTCGAGCCGGATCATCAATATGGCATTCAATCTGGGTGCTGATTATTATATGATGAAACCTTGTAATCCGAAGGTACTGGCAAAACGAATTATACAGATTGCAGACTTTGCAAAGGTTGGGGAGCCGATGGAAGGATGCGAAGATGAGGATACCAAACTGCCAGCCAACAATGAGTATGACTATGGTATGCATACGATGGAGAACGACGTAACGGAGATCATCCGTGAGATCGGTATTCCGGCGCATATCAAAGGATATCAGTACATACGTGAGGGCATCATGATGGCAGTCAATGATATGAATATGCTCAATTATATAACGAAGCTGTTGTATCCAAGTATAGCGAAAAAATACAAGACGACGTCCAGCAGTGTGGAGCGTGCCATCCGTCATGCGATTGAAGTGGCATGGGGAAGAGGCAAGATCGAAGTCATCGAGGATATGTTTGGCTATACGGTGAGTGCAGGAAAAGGAAAGCCGACGAATTCCGAGTTTATTGCCCTGATCGCGGACAAGCTGAGGATTGAGTATAAAATGCATGCAAGCTAAAAAATAAAATCCATGCAAAAGTTACGAAAGGAGATAAAGACGTGGCAACGGAAGGAACAAGAGAAGGTGGTTCCAGCATGAACAGAGGACAAGGAAAATATTTTGATCGGGAGAAACGACCAGGTGGAGGAACAAGATTCCAGAAATCCGATCGTTCCGGCGCACCGCGAGGTGACCGACAGGCAGGTGGAGACAGACCACCGCGTGGAAATGGAAACCGATCATATGGAGAGAAATCATACGGTGACAGACCATATGGAGACAGACCACCGAGAAATGAGCGTCCAAACCGAAACTACGGAGGTGCTCCTAAGTTTCCGAAAAAGGATGAGGATGAGGAAGACAGAGGCAGAAGAAGCAAGCCATCCCGTCCAAAGGAGAGTAAGCCGACGATCGCAATTCCGGACAAAAATAAAGTCCAGATGCGCTTAGAAAAGGAACAGAAATCGGTTAAGAAGAAGCAGAACAACAAAAAACGGGAATCCAGTCGTCCGCAGCCAAAGCAGAAGCGGTCAAGCAATATCAATTATACGAAGAACTATGCCAATGGCGCGTATGATGATTATGAGGATTTTGATGATTGGGAATAAAAAGGCAGGCACCATACAGCAGTTTGTATGGTGCCTTTTTGCGTGCTGGTATGTAGTGGTTTTACTTGTCTTGGAGAAATGAATGTGATATGATACTTTTATCTGTGGAATTTGTGATACACATGGAGGAACATTTTGGACGAGAACAATCTGGATAGTCTGTTGGATGAATTATCATCGATGGATGGAGAATTGAATGAGAATATTGATATAGATTCCGGCGTGGATGTCGATGCAGATGATATGGATGACATTTCTCTCGATGAACTGGATCATTTAGATGGCATGGATCTTGGAGATCTGGATTTCGATGATATTGATTTTGATGATGTTGATATCACGAAACTGGATGCCGGTGCCAATCCGGTCGTAAAGAAGAAGCCGCAGGAACAGGAAACGGACGATATGAGTCTGGATGCCCTGATCGAGAAGGCAAATCAGGAGAATGTGAAACCAGAACCACCACAGGAAGAGCCGTCGGTGCAGGCGGACAATACCGATGTTTTTGGAGAAGCAGACTTGCAGATGCAGGAAGATACCGCGTTGCCAGAGGGCGTGTTCGATGATGCTTTGTTTGGTTCGATGGATATGGGAATGTCAGAAGAACCAGAACTGTCAGAGAAGGAAAAAAATCCATATACGGCAGATGAGGATAGCCTGGATGCATTGTTGCAGTCCTCTATGGCAGAAAGTTTGTTGAACGGGGATCTGGCTGATATCGAGGATATTGGCGAAAAAACGGAGGAACCGGTAAAAAAGGTGAAGCAGCCGCGGAAAAAGGCAGAGAAGAAAAAAGCGGAAATCGAGGAAGAAGAGACAGAACATAAAAAGAAAACGATTTCTGAGATTCTTTTTGGTGAGCCGGATGAGGATGACTTAGAAGAGGAAGCTTTGTTCGAGGAGAAGAAAGCGAAGAAGGAAGCTGAAAAGAAGAAAAAACAGGCAGAGCGGGAAGCGAAAAAAGAAGAAAAGGACGCAGCCAAGCAGGAGATGCTTACTGCGAAGCAGGCGAAGGATAAAGCAAAGCAGAAGGAAAAAGCCGACAAAAAACGACAAAAAGATGAAGCCTATGCGGCAGAACTTGAAGCCGAAAAAGATCAGAAAAAGGTTTCGACACCGACCGTTATTGTCGTATTTGTTCTGTTTTTTGCACTTGCGGCAGGAGTCGTACTCGGTACGAATCAGTTTAACTATTCGCAGGTGATCAAAAAAGCGGCGAATTATTTCGAACGGCAGCGATATCGTCTGGCATATGACGAAGTATCTGGCGTGGAAGTCAAAGAAAAAGATCAGGATCTGAAAGACCGTATCTATACAGTTATGTATGTAGAACGGCTCTACGAATCCTATGAGAATAACATGAAGCTTGGCAGAGCGGACAAGGCACTCGATGCGTTGCTCCGTGGTATCCAGAAATATGATGAGCATTACGATGAGGCGGTAGAGCTTGATATCGTGAAGGATATCGACTCCTGCCGGGATAAGATTATCAATGCACTGTGGAATACATATGGTATCACCGAAGAGATGGCATACCAGATCTTAGCAATGGAAGGACAGGAATATACCAAAACCTTGTCGGAGCTTGGCGCAAAAGCAGCGGAGACAGAGACGCCGACCGATGCGCAGGGACAGTAATAAATGCAACTATTGACCGTATGAATGTGACAGAGGATGAGACGATGATAGCAATTTTAGATTACGATGCAGGCAACATTAAAAGTGTAGAAAAAGCAGTGCATTATCTGGGTGAAGAAGCTGTAATCACGCGGGATAAGGATCTGATCTTATCGTGTGACAAGGTGATCCTGCCGGGCGTGGGAAGCTTCGGTGATGCGATGGGTAAGCTGCGGGAGTACAAGCTGGATCAGGTGATCTACGATGTGGTAGATGCCGGGACACCATTTCTTGGAATCTGCCTTGGCTTACAGCTTCTGTATAAGACAAGCGAGGAAAGCCCGGGAGCAACGGGACTTGGAATTTTGGACGGCGAGATTTTACGGATTCCAGATGCACCGGATCTGAAGGTGCCACAGATTGGATGGAATTCTCTCGATATCACACCGGGCGCAAAATTATTTGCCGGTGTGGAGGAACACCCATATGTATATTTTGTGCATTCGTATTACCTGAAATCGAAGGACGAAGCAGATGTTGCAGCGCGGACACACTATTCCGTGGACATTCATGCCTCTGTGGAAAAGGGAAATGTATTTGCGTGTCAGTTCCATCCGGAGAAGAGTTCGACGGTAGGACTGAAAATATTGGATAACTTTATACACTTATAAGAGACGGGGAGGAAGAGAGTATGCATACAAAGAGAATTATTCCTTGTCTGGATGTCAACAATGGCAGGGTTGTAAAGGGTATCAATTTTGTGAATTTAAAAGATGCAGGTGATCCGGTTGCTGTTGGTGCTGCCTATGATAAGGCAGGTGCGGATGAGCTTGTATTTCTGGATATTACGGCATCTTCGGATTCGAGAAATATCGTGATCGATATGGTGCGGAAGGTTGCGGAGACCGTGTTTATTCCGTTTACCGTTGGCGGCGGTATCCGTACAGTCGATGATTTCAAGGCGATTTTACGTGAGGGCGCCGATAAGATCAGTATCAATTCCTCTGCCATCAATACACCGCGGCTGATTAGTGACGCTGCAGATAAGTTTGGCAGCCAGTGTGTGGTCGTTGCGATTGATGCGAGAAGAAGGGAAGATGGAAGCGGCTGGAATGTGTTCAAGAACGGTGGACGTGTCGATACCGGACTTGATGCGATCGAGTGGGCGATGCAGGCAGATAAGATGGGCGCAGGAGAGATCCTGCTTACGAGTATGGACTGTGATGGAACAAAGGCAGGCTACGACGTGGAGCTGACCAGACTGATTGCCGAAAATGTATCCGTTCCGGTAATTGCGTCCGGCGGTGCAGGAACGAAGGAGCACTTCTATGATGCACTGACAGAGGGAAAAGCAGACGCAGCACTTGCAGCATCCCTGTTCCACTACAAGGAGCTGGAGATCATGGATCTGAAAAACCATCTGGCAGACCGCGGTGTCTCCGTGCGTAGATAGGAGTGAATGAAATTATGGCAATGATAACAAACGACTGGCTTCCGGCAGTCCGTGAGGAATTCGCCAAACCATATTACCGGCAGCTGTATCAGTTTGTGAAAGAAGAGTATAGCCGCACGGTTGTGTATCCGCCGGCAGAGGATATTTTTAATGCACTGCATTTTACACCGCTTAGTGAGGTAAAAGTACTGATTCTGGGACAGGACCCGTATCACAATGAACATCAGGGAAATGGTATTTCGTTTTCTGTCCTTCCGGATCAGAAAGAAATTCCGCCATCTCTGCAGAATATTTATAAAGAACTGCAGGATGATCTGGGGTGTAAAATTCCAAACAACGGCT
>OGHH01001944.1_pt1 | contig 12985 bp, 8 predicted proteins | sample 1571471 | NCBI WGS metagenome assembly OGHH01 (sample SAMEA2581936, study PRJEB24529) | metagenome | biome: Human gut stool | place: China | collected 2011
GACTATTACATAAAGAAAACCAATGGCATGATTATTACGATGCCTATCCCGAGTTATGTAGGTGAAACTAAGCCTCTTGGTAACGTAGGTGATATGGAAAATAGTGGTTTTGAGTTTGAACTTGGCTATAAATGGAATATTGCTGATGCTAAATTTGCAGTAAAGGGAAATGCTACTTATCTTAAAAATGAATTGAAGAATTTGGGAAATGATACTGGCTATATGGATTTAGATGGTATTCAAGGATTCTCTGGCGGCGGTACACGCGGCTCTAACGGACAACCTTTCCCCTATTTCTATGGTTACAAGACTGACGGTGTTTTCCAGAATATGGATGAAGTTCGTGCTTATGTCAATAAAGATGGTAAAATGATTATGCCGGATGCGGTTCCTGGTGATACACGTTTTGTGGATGTAAATGGTGATGGCAGCATCTCGGCAGATGACCGTACTAACATTGGTAATGGTACTCCGGATTGGACTTATGGTTTGAATCTCAATGCTGATTGGAAAGGCTTTGATTTTAATATTTTCTTCCAAGGTGTGGCTGGTGCTGATGTGTTTGATGGCACTTATCGTACAGATGTTGCTTCTGGTAACTATCCTTCTTGGATGTTGGGACGTTGGACTGGTGAAGGTACTTCTAATAAGTATCCTCGTCTGGCTGTCGGTAATGCAACGAACTGGATGGTATCTGATCTTTATGTTTGTGATGGTTCATATCTTCGTCTTAAGAATATTACTTTGGGATATACATTGCCTAAGACTCTTACTCGCAAACTTACTATTGAACGTCTGCGTGTGTATGTGCAAGCTGAAAATCTTGTGACTTGGACCAAATATTGGGGATTTGATCCTGAAATTTCTTCAGGTGCAACTTCTCTTGGTGTTGACCGTGGTATTTATCCGCAGGCTCGCACATATACAGTAGGTGTAAATGTTTCTTTCTAATCTAAAAATAAGAACTATATGAAAACAAATAAAATATTAGCAATAGGCTTACTTGCTGCCGCTACAGTGTTGACTACCGGTTGCAGTGACAGTTTTCTTGAGGTGGAAAATCCGACAGGTGAACCATTGGAAGATTATTATACTACGGATGAGCATATTCAGGAAGCTCTGATTGCCGCCTATGACCCTCTCCATTGGCCAGATTGGGGATTGGGACAGTACAATGCCTTGAATATTGACGGTGAAATTATGGGCGATAATTTTTGGGTAGGTGGTGCAACCAAGACCGATATGCAGAATTGGCATATGTTGTTTAATTATGAGGCTAATGAAAATAATACACTTGGCTCTCTTTGGACAGTGGACTATTCTGGTATCAAACGTTGTAATGACTTACTGAAATATCTTGATTGGGGTACTGATGTTACTGAGGCCAATCGTAAACTCTATGAGATGCAAGCCCGTTTACTACGTGTTTTCTATTATAATATGTTGTGGCATTATTTTGGTAATGTACCTTTCTATTTGGAGAATCTTTCCGAACCTCCTTATACGGCTCCGCAATATACTGCCGATCAGGTTTATGCTGAGTTGATCGCAGAACTTGAAGCTGTAATTGACTCTAAGGTGTTACCTTTGAAATATTATAAAACAATCAAAGAAGGTAAAGAAGTTGACGACGAAGGTCAGTTGGGACGTGTCACTCAAGCTATGGCTTATATGGTATATGCTGAAATGGTAATGTATCAGAATGATGAAAGTCGTTTCTCAAAAGCTTTAGGTTATATGAAGGAGCTTATTGATAGTCCTAGCTTTAGATTGAATCCTAGTTTTGCCAACATCTGGGAAACGGAAGGTGAATGGTGTGACGAATCTATCTGGGAAATTAATTATGAGCAAACTAATAACGAACGTGGCTGGGGAAGTCCGTTAGCTGTTGGTGGTACAGTGCTTCCTACTCTGATTTCTCCTAACTCTTTCCCAGGTGATGATGGTTGGTCAAAGGGTAATGATGGCTGGGGATTTATGCCCATGCGTCTTGAAACTTATCAAATGTTTAGTGAACAAGACAAACGTCGTGATGCAACTTGCTGGGTGATTGCCGAAGATGTAGAATATACGAAACGTTATCAAGATACTCATATTTGGTTACAAAAATATCGTCCGTATGATAAGAACTTCAAGCAGTCTTCCGGTGACCAGAATTTGAACTATAATAACAATTATCGTTATTATCGTTATGCTGAGACATTACTAAATGCTGCAGAACTTTCTCTTCGTACAGGTGGAAGTGGTACAGGTGAGGCTAAGACATGGTTGAACGAAGTTCGCACCCGTGCCGGTTTGGCTGGACTTGCAAACGTTACGGTTGACGATGTACTTACAGAACGTCGTTTGGAATTTGTAGGTGAAGGCAAGCGTTATTTTGATTTGGTACGTGCTGAAGGAATCAGTGGAGCATCAGCCAGCAATAAGGCTACTACTGCACTGGTCCCCGATGAATATGGTTACCGTACTAATTCTTGGACTGCCAAGAAGAAATACATTCCTATTGCACAAGGAGAGTTGGATTCCGATCCGGCTTTGGTTCAGAATGCTTATAAATAGTTTACCATAACTCCATTAATAAATAATTGATATGAAAAATATATTTAAATATATGGCAGGCGTGTTGGTTGCTGGTTTTGCAATGACTTCATGTTCGCCTGAAGATTTTACGGGAGCCAATGGCAATATCCCACAAGCATCGGATTATACTGATAACTTTAAAGTTACTGTAGATCAGACAACCAATTATGCAAACTTTGAATTTACTTCTGCTCCTGGAGTGTCTCCTATTTGGATAATTGACGGCGCTTATCAAGCCTCATATGGTTTTTCCAAATATTATCGTAAAAAAGGTTCATATACAGTAGAATGTAAAGTAAAGAACGCAAATGGCATTAGTGATGGTTCGATAACCAAAACCTTTGAAATAGAGAAGACTATTATGAACGGTTTTGGTGGTTTTGTGGAAGATAGTGAATTTAACATGTTTAAGGGAGTAACTTTCAATGTGGCATCTTTCTACTATGCTCCAGGATGGGGGCAGATTGCAGATCCAAAATATACTTATCAGAATGGTGCATTTGTTGTTTCCTTACCGGAAGCTACTACCGATCAGTGGCAAGCTCAGATGCATGTGGAATTGGATAAGGTAATTGCTTTGTCAGTGGATAAAACCTATGATTTTTCGGTGATAATCACTTCTACTACCAAACATCCGGGCGTGACGGTTAAAGTACAGCAGAAAGGTGATGACAATACGTTTATCAATATGCAGCGTGTGGCTTTAGATGCTAATGAGCCTAAGTGTATATGGTTCAGTAACGTACCCGGTGTGAATATTACCGATTTGAAGTTTGCACTTGATTTTGGTGGTAATGAAGCTAATACGGATATTACTTTGGAAAGCTTTGTCTTGAAAGACCATGCTAATGATGACGGTACGGAAATTCCTGAAGTACAAGAGCCTGAACCTTCTTGGGTGAAGGTGGATAGTGAAGACAATCTTTGGAACGGGGCAACCTTTACCAATACTTTCTTCTATGCAAACCCGGATTGGAGTGCTAGACCTAATCCAGATTTAGTGGTGGATGGAAATGCTTATACACTCACTTTCCCTGATGCTACTGAAGCACAATGGCAGAACCAGTTCTCGTTTGTTACAGATTTGTCAGCCGATACAGAAACTGCCTATGATTTCTGTGTCACTCTAAATCCTAGTACTGATTTGAAGGGGGTAACAGTAAAACTGGTTCAGACTGATGAACCTGATGTCAAACATGATGATAACTTCTTCTTTGCAGAACAGACGGATTTGTTGGGTAATGAAGATAATAAATTTTGGGTTGCAAATAAAAAGGCGCCTAAAGATATGCATGCTATATCTTTAGTCTTGGATTTTGGTGGAAATCCTGCTGACACAAAAGTGACTATTAAAGATATTATTTTCCAGACTCATAGAGATTGATGGCTAGTATTAGATAGAATATTGGTCTGCTAAAAGCAGTGAATAATAAAAAGGGGGAAGGATGTGGGTTATCTTGGCAATTGCTGGAGTTTCATCCTTTCCCTTTTTCTCTACTTATGTTGTAAAATATATATATATATGAAATACTATTGTCTATTATCTATTCTTTTGTTTTCGTTGATTGCTTGTGGCAGTAGCGATGACAAGGAACCGCAATCCGAGGATGTTACCATTAAATGTTCTCCTGAAAAGATAGAGGCTGTTGCACAAGCTAGCCAATATGTGGTGAATGTGGTTTGTTCTGGTAAAGAGTGGACAGCTTTTGCCTCTGATGATTGCAGTTCATGGGTCAAAGTAAATGTAATGGGTTCTTCTTCTAGCCAAGGCACAGCGACAGTTATAGTCAGTGCTCATACGGGTACTACTTCTCGTACTGGTACGGTGGTGGTTAAATCTGGTGCTACTCGTGTATCTATTCCTCTTACGCAAGCGGCTCCTTTATCAGTGTCACAGACTGAGTTGTATTCTAATTCTATAGGAGAATCTTTTGTCTTATCTGTTATTGCTTCTGGCGAATGGAATGTGAAATCCAATGATAGTTGGATTAGCGCAGAAAAAAATAGTGGGGAAATTGTTGTGACCACTTTAGCTAATGATGCAAAGATTTCCCGTACGGGTACAGTTGAGGTTGTGGCTGGTGCAGAGAAAGTAACGGTAACAGTTATTCAAGAATCGGCTGAAGATCTGGATATCAATACTCCTGAGGGGTATCGGTTGGTTTGGCATGATGAATTTAATGAGGGCACATCTCTTGGCAATGATTGGACACACGAGGTTCAAGGAGCAGGGTGGGTAAATAATGAACTTCAAAATTACGTCAATGGTTCTGCTGACGGAAAGCGTGTGACAGAACTTGTGGACGGTAAGTTGAATATTAATTGTTTCAAAGGCTCCGATGGTAAAATTTACTCTGGTCGTGTGTATGCTAAAGTGAATACTGGTTGGGAATATGGCTATTTTGAAGCACGTATCATGTTGCCTGAAGGCAAGGGGACGTGGCCGGCTTTTTGGATGATGCCAGTTGGTAATGACTGGAATACTAACCCATGGCCCATGTGTGGTGAAATAGACATTATGGAGGAAGTGGGAGTCGTACCCAACGAAGTCTCTTCGTCTATCCATACGCAAGATTATAATCATACTATAGGTACGCAGAAAACACATGCCATGACTATAGAACAGGCAGAAGGAGAATTTCATCTCTATGCTTTAGAGTGGACAGAAGATGCCATCACTACATACGTGGATGGCAAGGTACAGTTGGCTGTTACCAAGCAACAATTGGGAGCTGGTCATAATCAATGGCCTTTCCATTATGCTTTCTATCCCATTCTGAATCTGGCTTGGGGCGGTGATTGGGGTGGAATGAACGGTGTGGATGAGTCTGCTCTTCCTGTAACGATGAAGGTGGACTATGTACGCGTGTTTCAGAAAAAATAGAGCCTTCATATTTAAATTTTATTTAAATATGAAGGCTGAATGTTTTTTATTTATAACATAAATACCTTATGCTTTAGGACAATTGATAATGAAAAAAGAAAAAATATTTATTTTTATCTGTTTAGTTTTGTTGTCTGCCTGTTCTCCTTCTTCTCTAGACGGTATTGTAATAGAGAAAGCGGCAGACGGTTATAAACTTTCCATTGACGGAAGAGAAACCTATATTAAAGGCGTAGGCGGCACATATCGGTTGGACATTGCCGCCCAGAGTGGTGCCAATGCCTTCAGAACCTGGGGAGGTAATGTGGAGGAGATAAAGAAAAACCTGGCATTGGCTTCGGAGCACAACATGTACGTAATGCAGGGAATAGGCATGACCAAAGACTCTATACGCTATTACGATGATGAATATAAGAACAAGATGCGCGAAGAAGTCCGCTTGTTGGCAGAAACGTTCAAGAATGATACGAGTTTGCTGGCTTGGGGTATTGGCAATGAAATTGAGTTGGGAAATGCTAATATAGCTGCCGCATGGAATTTTGTGGAAGAACTGGCACAGCTGATTAAGTCGATAGACAAGCGTCATCTGGTTTCGACAGTGATTTCCTACAATCCGTCGGCATTGGACTCTGTGGCAAAGTATGCTCCGTCTCTCGATTATGTGGGCATCAATGTATATGGTCCGATGGGAGAGGTGCAGGCTGTTGTTGACCGGTCGGACTACAAGGGTGCATTTATGATTACCGAGTGGGGACCGACCGGTTGGTGGGAAACAGCGTCAACCGAGTGGAAGGCACCCATAGAGCAGACCAGTGAAGAAAAACGGCAGGTATACGAAGAGCGTTATACGCAATATATTTCTGCCAATACCCGTTGCTTGGGCTCTTTTGTATTCTTGTGGGGACAAAAAGAAGAACGTACGCCTACTTGGTTCAGTATGTTTGTAGAGGATAAGGTGGATTCACTGCCATTGAAAGGAGAGAAAACTCCTATGGTGGAGGCCATGCAAAGAGTGTGGACCGGCAAGGAATTGGATGAAACGGCTCCGATAGTTCGGGGCATGACTATCGATGGTAAAAGTGCCATTGATAATGTCCGTATCAAAGCAGGTACTTTATTTAAGGCGGAGGTTTCCGTCACAGATAAGGAGAACGATTCTTTGGCTTATGTGTGGGAAGTACTGAAAGAGGCTACAGTCTTGGGTTTTGGAGGTTCTTATGAGCCACGTCCGGAAAGAATGGGTGACGTGGCCGTGTCAGACAAGAATGTGTATGAGACTATGATTAAAGTTCCCGGGGAATATCGTTTGTACGTATATGTACTTGATAATACGGGCTTTGTCTCAACAGCAAATATTCCATTTCAAGTAATAGATTAAAGATGAAAACAATGAAAATGCTCTCTGCTTGTTTATTGCTGCTTCCTTTTATATCTTGTACTCAAGTGCAGGATACAAAAAATGACGCAGTCATCGAGCAGAAAATAGAAACGCTGTTGTCCAGTATGACATTGGAGGAAAAGATAGGGCAGATGAACCAGATTTCTTCTTATGGCAACATAGAGGATATGAGCGGATTGATAAAGAAAGGTGAAGTCGGGTCTATCCTGAATGAAGTAGATCCGGTGCGTGTCAATGCCTTGCAGCGTGTGGCAATGGAGGAGTCCCGCTTGGGCATCCCCTTGCTGATGGCGCGTGATGTAATCCATGGTTTCAAGACCATATTCCCTATTCCCTTGGGACAAGCGGCATCTTTCAACCCGCAGGTGGCTAAGGATGGTGCACGGGTAGCGGCTGTGGAGGCTTCTGCCGTGGGTATCCGCTGGACATTTGCGCCGATGATAGATGTGGCTCGCGATCCCCGTTGGGGGCGTATGGCCGAAGGATGTGGCGAAGATACTTATTTGACTTCAGTGATGGGTGTTGCTATGGTTGAAGGTTTCCAGGGAGATTCGCTGAACAGTCCGACTTCCATAGCCGCATGTCCTAAACATTTTGTAGGTTATGGTGCTGCCGAGGGCGGGCGTGATTATAATTCCACTTTCATTCCGGAGCGTCGTTTGAGGGATGTATACCTTCCTCCTTTTGAAGCTGTGGCCAAGGCAGGGGCAGCCACTTTCATGACTTCGTTTAATGACAATGACGGAGCACCGTCTACCGGAAACACTTTTATTTTGAAAGATGTGCTTCGTGGTGAATGGGGATTTGATGGAATAGTAGTGTCAGACTGGGCTTCGGTAGCCGAAATGATGGCACATGGCTTTGCTGCCGATTCTAAAGAGGCAGCAATGAAGGCGGTGAATGCTGGTGTGGATATGGAGATGGTCAGCTATACGTTTGTCAAGGAATTGCCGGAATTGATAAAAGAAGGTAAGGTCAAGAAGTCTGCTATAGACGATGCCGTGCGGAATATTCTGCGTATCAAATTCCGGTTGGGACTGTTTGATAATCCTTATGTGGATGAGAAACGGATAGAGGAACTTTATGCTCCTTCTCATCTGGAGGCTGCCAAGCAAGCTGCTGTGGAATCGGCCATCTTGTTGAAGAACGAAAAGGAGACATTGCCTTTGCAATCTTCGGTAAAGACGGTTGCTGTGGTAGGTCCGATGGCAAATGCACCTTATGACCAATTGGGTACCTGGATATTTGATGGTGACAAGACAAAAACCGTGACACCGTTGAAGGCTATCAAGGAACTGGTGGGGGACAAAGTGCAGGTGATATACGAGCCGGGTCTGACTTATAGCCGTGACAAGAATATGGCAGGTGTTGCCAAAGCCGCTGCTGCCGCTGCACGTGCTGATGTTATTTTGGCGTTTGTAGGCGAAGAGGCTATTCTTTCAGGAGAGGCGCATTGCCTGGCCGACCTGAACCTGCAAGGTGCGCAAAGCGAACTGATTGCCGCTTTGGCGAAAACAGGAAAACCGGTGGTTACTGTCGTAATGGCAGGGCGTCCGTTGACCATAGGAAAGGAAGTCGAACTCTCGTCAGCTGTACTTTATTCGTTCCATCCCGGAACCATGGGAGGACCGGCATTGGCCGACTTGCTGTGGGGTAAGGCTGTGCCAAGTGGCAAGACTCCGGTGACTTTCCCGAAGATGGTAGGACAGATACCGGTTTATTATGCTCATAACAGTTCCGGACGTCCGGCTACGCGGAATGAGGTTTTGCTGAATGACATTCCGTTGGAAGCGGGGCAGACTTCGTTGGGATGTACTTCTTTCTATATGGATGCAGGTTTCGATCCGCTGTATCCTTTTGGCTACGGTCTGTCGTATACGACGTTCAAATATGATAATGTGAAACTCTCGTCAGCCAATCTGAAGAAGGAAGATGTGCTGACTGTGACTTTCGACCTTGAGAATACCGGAAAGTATGAAGGTACCGAGGTAGCCCAGCTTTACGTGCAGGACAAGTTTGCTTCGGTGACCCGTCCGGTGAAAGAGCTGAAACGCTTTGCTCGCGTCACATTGAAGCCGGGTGAGAAGAAAAATGTATCGTTTGAACTTCCGATAAGTGAACTTGCTTTCTGGAATATAGATATGGTGAAGACGGTGGAAGCCGGAGACTTTGCTCTTTGGGTGGCACCGGATAGCCAAAGTGGAGAAGAAGTTTTCTTTAAGGTAGTAGATTGATTGTTGATTTAAGGTTAAAAAGAGAAGGGGCGGACCGTGACGGTTCGCCCCTTCTGCTTTCTTCTTTATAAGCCCCGCCTTCCGGCAAATAACTCATCACTTATTACTTATTACTTATAACTTTCTTATATCCATACACCGCATTGCTTCCCAGTTCTTCTTCGATGCGAAGCAGTTGGTTGTACTTTGCCATACGGTCTGAGCGGCTCAGCGAACCGGTCTTGATTTGTCCGCTGTTGGTAGCTACGGCTATGTCTGCGATAGTCGCATCTTCCGTTTCACCGGAACGATGGGAAGTTACGGTAGTATATCCGTGGCGGTGTGCCATTTCGATGGCATTCAGTGTTTCGGTCAGCGAACCTATCTGGTTTACTTTAATCAATATGGAGTTGGCACAGCCTTTTTCGATGCCCATTGCAAGGAAGTCCACATTGGTGACGAACAAATCGTCTCCTACCAACTGGCAACGGTTGCCGATACGGTCGGTCAGTTTTTTCCAGCCGTCCCAGTCGTTCTCGCTCATGCCGTCTTCGATAGAGTCGATGGGATACTTGTTGATTAACTCTTCCAGATAGTCAATCTGTTCGTCGGCAGTACGTTTCTTGCCTTTTTCACCTTCGAATTTGGTATAATCGTAGATGCCATCATGGTAGAACTCGGAAGAAGCGCAGTCCATGGCAATCATTACATCTTTGCCCGGTTCGTATCCGGCAGCCTTGATGGCGGCAATGATGGAGTTCAAGGCATCTTCTGTACCCTCCAGATTAGGAGCAAAACCTCCTTCATCGCCTACTGCTGTGCTGAGGCCACGGTCTTTCAGGACTTTCTTCAGTGCGTGGAACACTTCGGCACCCATACGCAAACCTTCGCGGAAGGAAGTGGCACCTACGGGGCGTATCATGAATTCCTGGAAAGCAATGGGAGCGTCACTATGCGAACCGCCGTTGATGATGTTCATCATCGGTACAGGCATCACATAGGTATTTGTACCACCGATATATCGGTAGAGTGGGATGTCAAGGTAAGCGGCGGCAGCCTTGGCTACAGCAAGAGATACGCCGAGGATGGCATTGGCACCCAGATTGGCTTTCGTTTTGGTTCCGTCCAGTGCAAGCATGGCATGGTCGATACCCATCTGGTTGAGGGCGGACATACCGATGAGCTTGGGAGCAATGATATTATTGATATTGTCCACGGCTTTCAGGACACCTTTGCCTCCGTAACGTTTTTTGTCACCGTCACGCAGTTCCAATGCTTCGTGTTCTCCCGTGGATGCTCCTGACGGGACAGATGCACGGCCTATGAAGCCGGATTCCAAGGTTACGTCTACTTCTACAGTTGGGTTACCTCTTGAATCGAGGATTTCACGTCCGATAATCTTCTCTATTTTCATATTCAGTCAATTTTAATTATAAACTATCTTACTAACAAATGAAAACAAGGAATTGTTTTTCGTTTTTAATCCTTTATTGTAATGCCTAAAAGAGCAGTCAACTCCATGGCTTGGGAAGTATTGACGATGGCTCCCCGTATGTCGGGCAGGTTGAGGCGTATACCTCCTATGTGCGAGTCGCTCAAGTCGATTCCTCTTAGAGGGGTGTGTGAAAACTCGGATTCTACCAGCTCACAGTTTTCAAAGGCGATGGAGGCAAGTTTGCAGTTGTTGACGTCGCTGTTGCGCAAGTCACAAGAGGTGAAGCGGGCTTGATTGATTTTACTCATGGAAAGATTGAGGTATCTGGCATTGCAGTCCTTCATTGTCAGATGGTTCAATATTGTTTCCGGCAGATTGGTTCCCACCAGTTTGCAGGATATGAATTCCACTCTGAACAGAGAACTTTCGGCAAATGAGATGTTGGAAAGGTCGCAATGTTCAAAACGTACATCAGTGAAATGGCAGGATTTCAGTTTGCAGGCGCTGAATTGGATATGACTGAAAGTACAGTTGGTGATGCTTTTGTAGGAATACTCCATGTGTTCCTCTGTCCGTTTACCGAAGTGAAGGTCTCTGACAGTTTCTTCCGTATTCAGCCATTCTTCCAATGATTTGGAACTTTCACTTTGTCCCTCTAAGGTAGGAGGGATGATGCGTACGGGAGGCATGACAAAAGGCTTGCTGGGTTTCATAGGGGTGTTTGGGTTATATACAGCGTCCGAAGGCGCCGCCGGCGAAGGCTGCCAGGACTCCTAATGTGATACTTAATAAGGTATATAAGGCAAACATTCCGTAGAATTCTTGCTTTATCAGAATCAGTCCGTCATTGCTGAAAGTGGAGAAGGTGGTGAATCCTCCGCACAGACCGGTAGTCAGCAACAGCCGTACCTCAGTAGAAAGGTTGAAACGGGCGGATAAGGTATAGAATAGCCCGATGAGGAAACTGTCCACGGCTTTCAGGACACCTTTGCCTCCGTAACGTTTTTTGTCACCGTCACGCAGTTCCAATGCTTCGTGTTCTCCCGTGGATGCTCCTGACGGGACAGATGCACGGCCTATGAAGCCGGATTCCAAGGTTACGTCTACTTCTACAGTTGGGTTACCTCTTGAATCGAGGATTTCACGTCCGATAATCTTCTCTATTTTCATATTCAGTCAATTTTAATTATAAACTATCTTACTAACAAATGAAAACAAGGAATTGTTTTTCGTTTTTAATCCTTTATTGTAATGCCTAAAAGAGCAGTCAACTCCATGGCTTGGGAAGTATTGACGATGGCTCCCCGTATGTCGGGCAGGTTGAGGCGTATACCTCCTATGTGCGAGTCGCTCAAGTCGATTCCTCTTAGAGGGGTGTGTGAAAACTCGGATTCTACCAGCTCACAGTTTTCAAAGGCGATGGAGGCAAGTTTGCAGTTGTTGACGTCGCTGTTGCGCAAGTCACAAGAGGTGAAGCGGGCTTGATTGATTTTACTCATGGAAAGATTGAGGTATCTGGCATTGCAGTCCTTCATTGTCAGATGGTTCAATATTGTTTCCGGCAGATTGGTTCCCACCAGTTTGCAGGATATGAATTCCACTCTGAACAGAGAACTTTCGGCAAATGAGATGTTGGAAAGGTCGCAATGTTCAAAACGTACATCAGTGAAATGGCAGGATTTCAGTTTGCAGGCGCTGAATTGGATATGACTGAAAGTACAGTTGGTGATGCTTTTGTAGGAATACTCCATGTGTTCCTCTGTCCGTTTACCGAAGTGAAGGTCTCTGACAGTTTCTTCCGTATTCAGCCATTCTTCCAATGATTTGGAACTTTCACTTTGTCCCTCTAAGGTAGGAGGGATGATGCGTACGGGAGGCATGACAAAAGGCTTGCTGGGTTTCATAGGGGTGTTTGGGTTATATACAGCGTCCGAAGGCGCCGCCGGCGAAGGCTGCCAGGACTCCTAATGTGATACTTAATAAGGTATATAAGGCAAACATTCCGTAGAATTCTTGCTTTATCAGAATCAGTCCGTCATTGCTGAAAGTGGAGAAGGTGGTGAATCCTCCGCACAGACCGGTAGTCAGCAACAGCCGTACCTCAGTAGAAAGGTTGAAACGGGCGGATAAGGTATAGAATAGCCCGATGAGGAAACTTCCGAGGATATTGACTGTGAATGTAGCCCATGGGAAAGAGTAGGGGACTATGCGCTCGTGGAGCATCATCTGCACGCAGTAGCGCAGTACGCTGCCGGTACCGCCGCCAAGGAATATAGCTATCAGTAATCTAGTCATAGGTTGTCTGGGGTTGGTTTTGGCTGCAAAGGTAGTGAAGACAAAGGAATTTCAGTAAATCATAGCCCGAAATTTCATAAAGCGATTCTGTACTGGGGGAAGTAGTTATTGGTGGGATGTATATAATTTTGATATTTGATATGAGTGATTGCCAATCTTGGTTCCGGATAGTTCGTGAT